>JGI24721J44947_10000487_pt1 | contig 52962 bp, 47 predicted proteins | sample YelNatPaOPGAMG01_FD_44947 | JGI IMG/M metagenome (IMG submission 44947) | reverse complement strand
GGTGTGGAGGAGGCGATTCAAGGGTCCAAAAAGGATATGGTCGAGACCAACCAGGGGTGGTGCAGCCGGACCGTGAGTCGACAAGCGCCATTGGCGATGGTATTGGTGACCTTGGTCAAGGCGTGGTATGCACGGGGTGGGGTGAAAGAGCCCTCGCTGCTGCCGGCCTCGCTGCCTTGGTACACGCACAAGACCCAACCGTCGCTGGGCGATATGCTGGTGGCCTTGCGAAGGGTCTTGTGGCAGCATCGAATAACCCTCAACTTGATGTCTTGGCCCGGAGTTCAGCGATTACTCCTGATCGTATCTTTCGCCCTTTTCGGGGCAGCGTGAATGGCTAAACCGTACTGGATAGAGATTACCCCTTAACGCATATCAGTGGCTCGAGCCTAGCGACCTTCCTGGCCAGACCTGCTACCTCTGTGGCCTCTACTACTGCATGGACGTCCTTGTATGCACCAGGTGCCTCCTCAGCGATGCCCTTGATGGATGCACCCTTTATGATGATCTGCTGCTGGGCGAGTTGTCTTACCAGGTCCCTTCCATGCCATGTCTTTATGGCCTGTGCCCTGCTCATGGCCCTTCCAGCGCCGTGGCAACAGGAGCCGAATGCCAGGTCCATGGCCTGGCCAGTACCGACAAGGATATACGAAGCAGTGCCCATGGTCCCGCCTATGAGGACCGGTTGACCAACGGCCTTGTATTCTTCAGGCAGCGCAGGATGGCCCGGACCAAATGCCCTTGTTGCACCCTTGCGGTGGACATAGAGCTGTATCCGCTTTCCGTCGACCACATGTTCCTCAGGCTTGCAGGTATTGTGAGAGACGTCGTACAGGACCGTTACCCTCGCATCAGGCAGGACCTCTGCAAAGACCTCCCTGACCAGCTCTGTCAAGACCTGCCGGTTGGCCATTGCACAGTTGATGCCGCTAAACATCGCGCCAAGGTACATCCTCCCAAGATCGGACTCTATCCGTGCGCAGGCCAGTTCCTTTTCTGGCAATTCTATACCTGTACTTGCGGCCTCCCTCGCCATCCTCGGTAGGAAATCCGTGCCTATCTGGTGCCCAAGGCCCCTGGAACCGCAGTGCAGACTGACGAGGATGTCTTCTTGTCCGATACCGAATGCCTCTGCTACCTGTTGGTCGTAGACCTGGGTAACCCGCTGTACCTCCAGATAGTGGTTTCCCGAACCGAGGGTGCCCACCTCATCCCGCTGCCGTTGCTTGGCCTGATCAGATACGCAACTAGGGTCTGCCCTTATCATCCTGCCATGTTCCTCTATGAACCTCAGGTCCTCCCTTGTCCCATACCCCTTGGCCACTGCCCATTCCGCGCCGCCCTCCAGCATCTCGTCCAGTTGTGCCTTGGACAGCACCAATCTTCCCCTGCTGCCCACACCCGCTGGTATCCTGGCTGCCAGCAGATCTGCAAGCCTTTCCTTGCAGCCTGCGATCTGGTCGTATGTAAGTCCTGTCCGCAATGCCCTTACCCCGCAGGCGATGTCAAAGCCAACCCCACCGGCAGAGACCACACCACCGGCCTTGGGATCGAATGCCCCTACACCCCCAATGGGAAAGCCGTAGCCCCAATGTGCATCTGGCATGGCGATAGATGCAGATACCACACCTGGTAGCTGGGCAACATTGCAGGCCTGCTGCAGGACCATCTGGTCCATCTGGCCGAGCAGTTGCTCGTCAGCGAACACAACCACAGGTACCCGCATCTTGCCTGTGGGTTTCATGACCCACCTGCACGGTCCTTGCCTTTCAAGATTTCCTATGTCCATATATGGCCCTCAAACATCTACGATACATTGAGCGACCCACTTGCCATCCTTGTCCTTGGCAACCGCAAGGGACGCCATGGTGGCTGCCTTGACCTCAACTAGTAATACGTGCCTTTTCGGGTCTATGGGCTGGCCCCATGCGCTGCCATCAAGGCGATCCTTGTCGATGACGACCTTGAACCTGCAAAAGACCATCCTCTTGACGTCTGCCTGGTAAAGAAGGCTGTTGAGCCAGTCCAGAAGGAGCAATTCCAGGTCGGGCTGTTGACATTGGATCTGGACGAGCACTTGTGGTTCTACGGTATCAAGGTCCACCATTATGGCCATCATGGCCAGTGCGGCCTGCTCGAAGGCAGCCTCAGGTGTGGGCCCGATCCCGCGGATCCCCATGTCCGCTGGGTGAGGGAAGTGTTCCCAATAGGCCAAAGAACTGTAATCCTTATCCTTGTACATACCTCTGCGCAAGGGAAGGGCCCGGCAGCGTAAACTACCGGGCCCTATACTCCTGGCGATTACCTACTCTCGCCGCAAAGCGACTACCATCGGCTCCAGCGGGCTTAGCTTCTGAGTTCGGAATGGGATCAGGCGTTTCCCCGCCGATATGGTCACCAGGAAGTTCGCTAGATCGGGCCACAAAGGCCCGTCCTATTCAAAGATCGATCATATGCAGATACAAGGCCCGACACGTTCAGGTTTTGGTTCTCAACCAAGGATTGATATGGTCAAGTGATCGGGCGTTAGTACCGGTTAGCTCAATGGATTTCTCCATGTACACCTCCGGCCTATCAACCAGATAGTCTATCTGGGCCCTCTCGCGACTAAGTCGCATGGAATCCTCATCTTGGGGTGGGCTTCCCGCTTAGATGCCTTCAGCGGTTATCCTTTCCCGACATAGCTACCCGGCCGTGCCGCTAGCGCGACAACCGGTACACCAGGGGTCGGTGCTTCCAAATCCTCTCGTACTATGGAAACATCCCCTCAAGATTCCTACGCCCACGGCAGATAGGGACCGACCTGGCTCACGCCGGTCTGAACCCAGCTCGCGTACCACTTTAATCGGCGAACAGCCGAACCCTTGGGACCGCCTTCAGCCCCAGGATGTGATGGGCCGACATCGAGGTGCCAAACCTCCCCGCCGCTGTGAACGCTCGGGGGAGATCAGCCTGTTATCCCCAGAGTACCTTTTATCTGTTGAGCGACGACCCTTCCACACGGGATCGCCGGATCACTAGGTCCTGCTTTCGCACCTGCTCGACCTATAGGTCTCACAGTCAAGCACCCTTATACCCTTGCGCTCAATGCGTGATTGCCAACCACGCTGAGGGTACCTTTGAACTCCTCCGTTACCTTTTAGGAGGAGACCGCCCCAGTCAAACTGCCCACCTGGCACTGTTCCCTGCCCGGATAAACGGGCCAGGGTTAGGTGACTAACATATCAAGGGTGGTATTTCAACGTCGGCTCTGCCCCAGCCGGAACCAGGGCTTCATCGCCTCCCACCTATACTACGCATGACATGCCAGGCATCAATACCAGGCTACAGTAAAGGTTCACGGGGTCTTTCCGTCTTGCCGCGGGTATGCGGTATCTTCACCGCATCTACAATTTCACCGAGTCGGTCTTTGAGACAGTGCTCCAGTCGTTACGCGGTTCATGCACGTCGGAACTTACCCGACAAGGAACTTCGCTACCTTAGGACCGTCATAGTTACGGCCGCCGTTTACCGGGGCTTCGGGTCAGAGCTTCTCCCGATTGCTCGGGATAACCCCTTCCTTTAACCTTCCGGCACCGAGCACGCGTCATTCTGTATACCTCCACTTTACGTGTTGGCACAGAACTGTGTTTTTGGTAAACAGTCGCCAGAGCCACTTCTCTGCGTCCTCAGCACGCACTTATTGCTAAATGCGCCTGGAGGAACCCCTTCTTGCGAACGTACGGGGTCAAATTGCCTAGTTCCTTAAAGACCGTTCTCTCGAGCGCCTTAGGATATTCTCCTCGCCTACCTGTGTCAGTTTTAGTACGGTCGCGCTGCCTTCAACCTACGACAGCTATTTCTCGGCACCCTCGCCAGTCACTTCGGCATCGTAAATCGGCCTCGACCTTGCGGTACCAGCACTACTGATCGCTGGATGACCTTAAAGGATGCGTCACTGCCCTCGTCAGGCAACGTGGTGCAGGAATATTAACCTGCTGTCCATCGTCTACGCCTTTCGGCCTCGACTAAGGTGCCGACTAACCCTGGGCGGATTTACCTTCCCCAGGAACCCTTAGGCTTACGGCGACCAGGATTCTCACCTGGTTTATCGTTACTCATACCGGCATAATCACTAGTAGCCGCTCCACCGCTCGTTACCGTACGGCTTCACCGCTGACTACTACGCTCTCCTACCACTTGCAATCGGCAAGCCGACTGCAAATCCGCAGCTTCGGTGTCGTGCTTATTCCCGATCATTATCGGCGCCAAACTGCTCGGCCAGTAAGCTGTTACGCACTTTTTAAATGGTGGCTGCTTCTAAGCCAACATCCTGGCTGTCACAGCAATTCGACCTCCTTTAGAACTTAGCACGACTTAGGGACCTTAGCTGGCGATCTGGGTTCTTGCCCTCTCGACCACGAACGTTATCGCCCGCAGACTGACTCCCGGGATAGTCTCTACGGTATTCGGAGTTTGGTTGGAGCAGGCAGGCTGGTGGCCCCCCATCCCCATCCAGTGTCTCTACCCCCGTAAAGTAGTGTCCCGAGGCTAGCCCTAAAGCTATTTCGGAGAGAACGAGCTATCTCCACGTTTGATTAGACTTTTACTCCTCCACACAGCTCATCCCCTAGCTTTTCAACGCTAGTGAGTTCGGTCCTCCAGGGACTCTTACATCCCTTTCAACCTGGCCATGTGTAGATCACGTGGTTTCGCGTCTACCCCCTGCGACTATGACGCCCTATTCAGACTCGCTTTCGCTACGGCTCCGCACCTGAGGTGCTTAACCTTGCCACAGAGGGTAACTCGCCGGTTCATTATGCAAAAGGCACGCAGTCACCCGTTCCCCGATACGAGATCGGGGCATAGGGCTCCCACAGCTTGGTAGGTGTATGGTTTCAGGTACTTTTAACTCCCCTAATAGGGGTACTTTTCATCGTTCAGTCACCTTACTGGTCCACTATCGGTCGTCGAGTAGTACTTAGCCTTGGAGGGTGGGCCCCCCAGCTTCACACGGAGTTCCACGAGCTCCGTGCTACTCTGGAACGCCAACACAGGTTTCAAGTTTTCGCATACGGGACTGTCACCCTCTATGGTTCCGCTTTCCAGCGGATTCTGCTAACCATCCACCTGCTGATGTCGGCGCCCACAACCCCAGGGAGCAAGCCCCCTGGTTTGGGCTGATCCGCTTTCGCTCGCCGCTACTGACGGAGTCTCGGTTGATTTCCTTTCCTGCGGGTACTGAGATGTTTCAGTTCCCCGCGTTCGCCCTGACGGACTATGCATTCATCCGCCAGTGATGGGCATAGGTTGCCCCTGCCCATCGGGTTTCCCCATTCGGAGATCCCGGGATTAACGGTTGCTCGGCACCTGCCCCGGGCTTATCGCAGCCTGCCACGTCCTTCATCGCCTCTCGACGCCTAGACATCCCCCATACACCCTTAGTAACTTGACCATATCAATCCAGGATTGAGATGGTCCATACCCTAAGAACGCATCGGTTGTATACGCGATGTGTAGTTGCCTACACAACACGCATGCCTCGCATCTGCATATGAACTTGTCAAAGAGCCATTGGAGACGATGGGATTCGAACCCACGACTTCCAGCTTGCAAAGCTGGCGCTCTCCCAGCTGAGCTACGTCCCCGAGTCACCAGAGCTGCTCATCCCCAGCTGACGAACGCCAAGCTTAGGTCTGGGCAGTCAAGATCACCAACTGGGCCCGGGAAGATTCGAACTTCCGACCTCACGCTTATCAGGCGTGCGCTCTTACCAACTGAGCTACGAGCCCTTCGACCACCCTTAGCCTCAAGGGCCGGCGACGCACACCCAATAGCCTCAATCGGCCTCGAATGTCGGTTTGCTTTATACCATTTCCAAAGAGCATTGCAAGGCCACCATATCCTGGCCTAGACCTTACATACTAACGACCAACCCGGATAGTTCAACAATAATCTTGGAACTTTTCGTTACCGCCTGCAAGGCCTTGTAATCCTAATCTAACCCTCTGTGCGACGGCCGTCAAGTCCGAAGGGGGCTTGGAATAGAGTACTTCTTATAAGTCTTTCCTTTATAAGGATTTGCGCTTGATTAGTAGAAAAAAACCACAAAGGGCTTGACCAGATGATCCTGGGACCTAAGATTTATCCTTAACGAGGGGGATGGCGAAGGAAGGCGACCCCCTCCAATAAGCGCAAGAGGCGTGCACGCCCTAGCATCGATGGTGGTTTGGCCAAGGCAGCGAGGCCTTGGCACAGAGAGAGTGCATACATGGAGGTGACACATGACGCATATCCTACTTCTGGCAGTATCGATACTCGGACTTTCTATGTCAGAGGTCCTATCCTTCCAGATCAACCAATTCACCAGCATGGACCAGAAGGACCCTGCAGTTGCTAGTCTAGGCGGCAAGACCATCGTGGTTTGGAACAGCTACCGCCAGGACGGGGATTCGGGTGGGATATTCGCCCGCTGTGTGGATCCGAATGGCCCTGTGGGGCAGGAGTTCCAGGTCAATTCCACAACTGCAGGCAACCAGGCAGAGCCGGCCGCTGCAGTGGACCGGCAGGGCAGGCTCATAGTGGTCTGGCGCGGCCCTTGGCAGGACCTGGACGACCAGGAGATTGTCGCCAGACTGTTCGATCCAAATGGGGCACCTGTGACCGATGACGTGCATGTTAACGCCTACAGTCAGCAGGCCCAGGCATACCCCAAGGTCGCTGCAGGGCCTAATGGGCGGTTCCTGGTGGTATGGCAATCGGACCAAGGCCCTACGAGCACCAGGCCTTGCATCCTCGGCAGGTTGATCGATGGTTCAGGTCAGGCAGTCAGTGAAGAGCTGGTCATAAGCGATACGCCTAACTACAGCACGCGTTATCCGGACGTAGCTGCAGGCCCAGATGGGAGGTTTGCTGTATGTTGGTGGGAGGACAGGACCACCGATGGTGTACGGGTACGGATCCTGGATCAGGATGGCAACCCCATTGGAGGTTCGGTGAAGGTCAACAATATCGGAGCTAGCTCATTGTCGCGGCCAGCGATAGCCTTCTTGCCGGATGGTAGGCTGGCCGTGGCGTGGGATGGGGACCCCAACAGGGCAAGCGACGACGACATCAGGCTCAGGATCNTGGACCCGAATGGCAGACCCATCGGCGAGGAGGTGGTCATGAACACCACCACCTCAGGGGCCCAGCAGTATCCAAGGTTGGCAGTTACTGCCGACGGTGTGGTGCTGATGGTCTGGGAGGGACCTGCGCCCAATGGTATCGAGGGGATAAAGGTCTTCGGAAGGGTCCTGGACCCATCTAGCGGGCCTGGGCCGGAGATGCTGGTAAGTGACCGCCAGGGTGGGCAAAGGTCGCCTGTGGCTGCCTCGATAGATACCGGCCTGCTCATCGTCTGGGAGGACCAGCAGAATGACGGCTCAGGTAGCGGTATCTTTGGCACCATCCTGGCTGGACCAGGACGCTGACGTGAGGTCTTTTCGCAGGGGCGATAGAACCCGGCCGGCCCATGGTCTGGGGGCCATGGGCCGGCTTTTTGGCTGGCTGGGGGTCTTGTCGCTGGTATAATGGCCACCGTATGGCCAAGTACCCCATATTCCTTGAGGTAAAAGGTCGCCGCGCGGTGGTCGTCGGGGGAGGTCTGGTGGCCTTGCGGAAGGTCGAGGGCCTTCTGGAGGCAGGGGCAAGGGTGGTGGTGGTAGCAAAGCAGACCTGTGGCGCAATGGCTAGGCTCTGCCAAGAGCAGTCCGTGGAGCTGATCAGGGGTAGGTATTCCAAGGAGTACCTAGGTCAGGCCGCGTTGGTCATAGCAGCCACCAACGATCCGCAGCTCAATCAGCAGATATACGAGGATTGTCAGCAGCTTGAGGTGCTTTGTAATGTGGTTGACCGGCCCGAGCTGTGCGACTTCTTTGTCCCAGCGGTCGTCCGCCGTGGGGATCTTGTGGTTGCGATAGGAACCGAAGGATTCTGTCCGGCCTATGCCAGCCACCTGCGCAAGAAGCTGGAGGAGGTCATTACCGTTGCGCATGGGGAGTTTCTAGCGGAACTGGAGGGCATGCGCAAGAAACTGCAAAGGCTGGTACCTGACCAGACCATCCGCAAGGGACTCCTGGGCCAGATGGTCAGCGATCAGTCCTTTGTGATATTCAGGGACAAGGGTAAGGCGGCATGGCGGAGGTACGCACGCCAGCTGATTCGCCGATGCGTCGACGGCTCTCAATGAGGTCTTTCCTCGATACGGTCTTTTTGGCTATCCTTCCCGTATGCCTGGTTGCAGGCTGCGAAAGGCTGGTACTATCGGTCAATCCCATAGGTACCAGCCAGGATTGGCTGATGGAACCAAACCTTGTCGGTACTTGGGTGCATGCAGACCAGGTGTGGGACTTTTCCACCGCTGGTGCTGAAGGCTATAGCCTAAGGATCGTACAGGGGCTCAGACAGGCCGTATTTGACGCCCACCTGACGAAGGTTTCCGGGCACCTATTGTTGGACCTTGAGCCAGATACCCTGCCTGAAGATGCGCCTCTCACGTTGGCCATGCACCTGGTGCGAGGGCATAGCTTCTGGCTTGTGGAGATGGCTGGGCCTACTCTGCGCGTGTCCAGGCTTAGACACGAGCAGGCCAGGGAGTTGTTGGCAAGAGACCCCAATGCCCCAGCATTCCTACTATTTGGCGATCAACTGGTCCTTACGGACCAGCCCAGCAGACTGAGGTCGTTCATCTCCAGTCACCTGGACACGAATGACCTGTGGGCCGAGGATTTCGCATTCAGGAAGGTGGGTAGGTTCAAGGCAAAGGACCTGCTGGTGCGGGACCAGGCCTTGGAAGGTAGATGGGCCGGCGAGGGACTGGAGATGTGGATAAGAAGGGAAGGGGATCGGTCGTATCGGATCTGCGTCATACCCACCAGCGGAGATGGTATCAACTGCTGGGCCTATCTGTTGGAGATAGACAGGATAAAGGCGATGGCCGTGTATCTGGATGAAAGCGATCTGGACCCAAACGGCATGGCTAACACGCCTGATATGGCCCTCCTGGTCGAGGGCATCGGTCAAGAGCTCCTGCTAAGGCCTCTGGACCTGGAGGACCTCTACCGCCTGATCGAAGGCCAGGGGCCNCAAGGCAGGCAACAGCCTTCCTTGGTCTTGCGAAGGAATCCAGACTGATATACTTGCCTGGCACTGGAGTGCAAACTAGAATCGCCGNCCGATGGATAGAAGTCACCCAGTATTGGTTGCATCGACCCTTCACTGCCTGGTATTGCTGGCAGGTTGCGCTGGGTCTGTCAGGCAAACAGAACCTATCTTCATAGGGTCTGTGCGTGCAGACCAGGCACTTGCGGCAAGCCTGGCGGTATTGCGGGAGATGCACTTTGCCATAGACAAGGTGGATCCCAACACTGGTGCCATCAGGACCAGGCCCTTGGGTGGTGCCCAGTTCTTTGAGTTTTGGAGGTCTGACAACAGTACCATCGCTGATCAGATCGAGGCAGACCTCCAGACCATAGCCCGCACTGCCTGGGTTACGGTCACGCCTTGGTCCGATGGTGTCAGGATAGATTGCCTAGTAACCAAGCAAAGGCTCAACCTGGAGAGGCCTAGCATAAACACTTACAGCGATGGATATAGGATGGTCATCAGACCTGCTTGGGCAGCCACATCGGTTCAGACCGAATGGGTAGACCTCGGGCAGGACCCCAGCCTGGCATCGAGGATCCTGGCTCGCATACAGAGGAGGTTGTCTGGTCGATCTGGAGGTCATGGATGAGGATACTGGTTTGTGGAGGGGCAGGCTACATCGGCAGCAACATGGTAGAGGTGCTACTGAAGGCAGGGCACGAGCCTATAGTGTATGACAACCTCAGCAAGGGTCATAAGGCAGCCATTGGCCGGGCACCATTGATACAGGCCGACCTAGCGGACCTCCAGACCTTGCTGCGGACCCTACGCGACTACAAGATAGATGCGGTCATGCACTTTGCGGCCTTCATCGAGGTCAGCGAGTCCCTTCAGTATCCCCTCCGGTATTACCACAATAACGTCTGCAACACACAGATCCTTCTTTCTGCCATGGAGGCGGCAGGGGTAGAGAGATTCGTCTTCAGTAGTACCGCTGCGGTCTATGGCATACCTGCAAGCATCCCTATCACCGAGCAGGCACCAAAGCAGCCCATAAACCCTTATGGCCAGACCAAGTTGACCGTAGAGCAGATGTGCCATTGGCAGGCCCAGGCCGGAAGGCTCAGGTATGCTGCACTGCGTTATTTCAATGCATGTGGCGCGGGCGGAGGAGGCAGGCTTGGTGAGGACCACAGGCCTGAATCGCATCTTATCCCATTGGTTATCAAGGCCGCGATGGGCAGACTGCCGGAGGTCAAGGTCTATGGCACGGACTATCCTACGCCAGATGGGACATGTGTCCGGGACTTCATACATGTGGAGGACCTCTGTACCGCCCACCTCTTGGCACTGGAAAGACTGGATAGCGACCACGAGTTGACCTACAACCTCGGGAATGGGTCGGGTTATTCCGTTCGCCAGGTCATAGATGTGGTCCGCCAGGTCTCTGGCAGGGATTTCAAGGTCACCTACACGGCTCGCAGGCCGGGCGACCCGCCAATCTTGACCTCCGATGCGTCAAAGGCCAGACAGGAGCTCGGTTGGCAGATTCGTTATCCAGACCTACATACCATGGTCGCCAGTGCATGGGAGTTCCACAATCGTTATCCGGATGGTTACCCAGCATGAACAGGGGTTCGAAGATGGCAAGGCAGGTCTTGGCAGGCATAGACTTGGGTGGCACCAACATAAAGATAGGTTGCTTTGATGGGCAACTGAGGATCCTGGCAAAGGATAGTGTACCTACCGAGGCACACATGTCACCCCAGACGGTGGTCGACCGGCTTGCAGATGCATTGGTCTGCCTTGTCAGGGGCCTGGGCGAGGATGCAAGATTACTGGCTGCTGGGATAGGCAGCCCAGGTCCTGCTGACTACAAGCGGGGTATCATATTCGCATGCGCAAACCTACCTACCTTCAAGGATGTGCCTTTGCCGCAGATGTTATCGAGTCGGCTCGGATGCCCTGTCGCATTTGACAACGACGCCAATGTTGCCTGCTACGGTGAGTTCGTTGCAGGTGCAGGCAGGGATGTCCAGGACATGGTATTCTTCACACTCGGTACAGGGATAGGCTGTGGCATCGTCTCCAACGGCAGGCTCGTCCAGGGCGCAACGGGCAATGCGGCGGAGGTCGGGCATATGATCATCTTCCCTGGTGGCAGGCAGTGCAACTGTGGCCAGAGGGGTTGTGTTGAGGCATATGCATCTGCATCTGCTACTGCCAGGAGGGCCATGGAGGCCATACAGGCAGGCCAGCCCAGCAGCCTAAGGTCCGTATTGGAGGTCAAGGGCCAGATCACCTCCAAGGATGTATATGAGCACCTTGCGCTGGGTGACCAACTGGCCCAGCGGATTACGGACGAGACCGCTAGGGCCCTTGCGATCATGTGCGTCAATATGTTGCATACAACAGACCCAGCCAGGATCGTATTCTCAGGGGGTATGATTGCTGCAGGCCAGGTCTTGCTGGACCGGATCAGATACTACTTCCAGCAGGAGATATGGAGGCTGAAGAAGGAGACGGTCCAGATCGTCTTCGCATCTCTGGGGGAGGATGCAGGGATTATAGGTGCTGCTGCCATGGCCAGGGACCTGGCTGGCCGGTCCTAGGCCTACCATGCCACCAATTGTTTTACTGCCCATGAGATCCACTTGCATATATGCTCAATTGAGCATATAATACTGCTATGGAGGCATTGACCGAAAGACAGAGGCAGGCCTTGGAGGTCATAGAGCGTATGCTGGTAGGGGGTAACCCACCGAGCCAACGCCAGTTGGCCAAGGCACTCGGTCTGACCCAGACGGCAGTCCGCCAGTTGATCGGATACCTGAAGGCAAAGGGGTATCTGGTGGATGTTGGAGGTCATAGGGGTCTACGTCTTTCCGATGCATATAAGGCCCATGCACATGGTATACCCATCATAGGCCGAGTGGCAGCAGGTCGGCCCATACTGGCCCAGGAATGCATAGAAGGGTATCTGCAGGTCGATCGCTTGTTTGGTAGCGGGCTTTTTGCCCTAAAGGTCATTGGGGATAGCATGGTAGATGATGGGATCATGGATGGGGACTATGTGTTGGTCAGGCCTACCGAGCAGATAGAAGATGGAAGGATAGGGGTGGTCCTTTTGGATGATGAGGTGACCATAAAGCGGGTATATCGAACAGGCGACAGGCTTTTACTGAGGCCTGCAAACCGAAGGGCTAGGTATAGGTCCATATCGGTCCGGCCTTCTGACAGGCATGTCCGTCTCATCGGTCAGGTAGTAGGTTGTATCAGGACACAGGTCAGGTAGCAATGTACGCACCATTATTGACATGTCGCAGCTACTATAGCCTATTGAACAATGCCCTACCTGTGGAGAGGTTGGTCAGACAGGCTGCAGAGGCAGGTTATGGTTATATAGCCCTTGCCGATCTGGATACATTGTCAGGTGCAGTAGAGCTTTGGCAGGCAGCAGCCAAGGTCGGGATCGTACCTATACTTGGTGCGGAGGTGGTCTGCTCAGATTGGTCTGTGGTTTTGATCGTTGAGGATCGCACAGGCTATAGAAACCTCTGTAGGCTCATCACTGCCAGACATATGGATCCATCCTTTGACCTGGTCGGACATCTGGGCGCCCATCATGATGGCCTAATATGCATCTGCGATCGGCCTGAGCCTTTAAATAGGCTCAGGGACGTGGTGCCTAGGGATCGCCTTTTTGTCCAATCGTTGGTTTGGATGAGACTGAGGCCCAGCGATAGGGCAGGGCTTAGGCCTTTGGCTTTCGCGAAGGTCTGTTATATAGACGATAAAGATACCGCGGTGACAGGCCTCTTACAGACGATAGCCAAGATCGGTACCGGGCCGAGGCCGAGGCTACTACATGAAGGGCTTGCCATGATGCCAGAGCCTCTGTGGAGGCAGTATTTTACAGACTGTCCTGATGCACTCGAGGCCGCCAGTGAGGTTGCTGAACGGTGTAGATTCGATTTATTAGATGGAGGCCTTGTCCTGCCAAGGATAAGGATGGAAGGGGCCAAGACTAGCCATCAGGAGCTTGCAAGGCTTTGCCTAAAAGGGCTTGCCAAGAGGTATAGGCCGTTGACCGAGGATGTGCTCAAGAGGCTGGAGTATGAACTAAACACCATCGAGGCCCATGGGTTCAGCGATTACTTCCTTGTAGTCTATCAGATCGTCTCGTTTGCAAAGCAGAGGAATATACCAGTGGAGGTCAGGGGCTCTGCGGCAGGTTCGCTTGTATCGTATGTATTGGGGTTTACCAGGGTCTGTCCTATCAGGCATGGGCTTTACTTCGAGCGGTTCATGAATCCAGGCCGTTTGGATTGCCCTGACATAGATATAGATCTATGTTGGCGCAGGAGGGATGAGGTGATCGGTTTTTGTTTCGAGCACTGGGGCCTTGAGCATGTGGCAATGGTCTGCAATATCCAGAGATACCGTAGGCGTGGCGCGATAAGGGATGTGGTGCGGGCATTGGGATTGAAGGACCGGCCATCTAATGATCGGATCAACAGATTGGTGCATAGATTGGCCGATACACTCGTTGGGATACCGAGGCATATAGGGGTACATTGCGGAGGTATTGTCATAACGCCGTGTCCTGTGACAGACCTTGCACCGGTCCAGATGGCAGCAAAGGGGATACCTATCATCCAATACGACAAGGATGCAGCTGAGGCCATAGGGCTGGTCAAGATAGACCTCTTGGGCAATAGGGCCCTATCGACCGTAGATCAGGCGGTAAAGATGATAAATGAGCAGGGAGGGTCATTGGATATAGAGACTGCTGCGGTCCCATCCGACCAGGCCACAGCTAGGCTATTGACCTGTGGCGACAGCCTAGGTGTATTTCAGAGCGAATCACCCGGGATGAGGCAGCTCTTGCAGGGATTGCATGTTTCTAACGAGAAGGAGCTTGCAATAGCGTTGTCATTGATCAGACCAGGGCCTGCATCTGGTGGGATGAAGAGGGAGTTTATACAGCGACATCTCTACAACAAGCCATTTACCTATCTACATCCTAGATTGAAGCCTCTATTGGCTGATACACATGGGGTCATGCTCTACCAAGAGGATGTGATGAGGATCGCAGTGGAGATGGTAGGTTACACCATTGCAGAGGCGGACCGATTCAGGTCGGAGGTCTCGAAGGAGGTATGCCCGGGCCGTCTTCATGCCCAATATGTGGATTTTGTATACAACCGGGCTGGGCAGTGGGGCATAGATCGTTTTACTGCAGAGCGGATCTGGGATGAGTTGCTGCGGTTTGCCTCATATTCATATTGTAAGGCCCATGCCACGGTCTACGCCCATATTGCATGGCAGACTGCATATCTGAAGGCCCACTATCCACTGGCATTCTATTGCTCGTTGTTCAACAACCATCATGGGATGTATCCAATAAGGGTCTATGTTTGGGATGCCAAGCGGCATGGGATCCCTGTATTGCTCCCACATGTAAACCATAGTGATATAGACTGGACCATAGAAGGTCATGCCATCAGGGCCGGGCTTGGGATCGTAAAGGGACTAAATGTATCTGTGATGGAGGCCATAGTACAACAGAGACGCCTAAAACCGTTCGTGGACCTAGACGATCTGAGGTCTCGCGTGGCATTGCCTCGTGGGCAACTGGAAGACCTGATCAGATTGGGTGCATGTGATGGGCTTGGCAGTAGTAGGGTGCAGATGTTGAAGCAGTTGGGGCGTTTGCCTATAGTCCCAACGGAGCCATGTCTATTTGATATGGACTATCAAGACCAGGACCGCAGTGACTTTGATCTGATCGATAGGCTTAGGGCAGAGGTGGAGATCACTGGTATACCATTTAGCCTGCATCCTGAGCAGTTGTTGAAGACACCACATATACATGCATCTAGACTTACGGAATTCATGGATCGCAATGTAATAGTGGCTGGGATCGTGGCAACCGCCAGGAAGGCCTGTACCCAGGACGGCAAGGTCATGGGGTTTGTGACATTGGAGGACTCGACTGGGCTGGCGGAGGTCAGCTTCTTCCCAGATAGGATCCAGCTCTATGATCAGATATCCTCATATCCCGGACCTGTATGGGTCATGGGTAGGGTCAATAAACACATGGGCAGCCTAACTGTAGAGGGTATCCAATGTGGAAGGGCGGCCTAACCTAGCCTAGCTATGATCGCATCTGCCATCTGACTGGTTCCGACAGCGGATGGATCTTCGCGGTCTGGCTTGAGGTCATAGGTGACATACCTACCCTCTGCAATCACCTCTGAGACCGCCTTCTCCAGCCGTACTGCCTGTTGGTGCATCCCCAGATGGTGCAGCATCATCACACCACTGAGTATCATAGCAGTCGGGTTTACCTTGTTGAGCCCTGCATACTTGGGGGCGCTGCCATGCGTGGCCTCAAAGATCGCTGCATCGTCCCCGATGTTCGCGCCTGGTGCTACCCCCAGGCCACCCACAAGCCCAGCACACAGGTCGCTGATGATATCCCCATATAGATTGGGCAGGACCAAGACGTCGTAGAGCTGTGGCCTTGTCACGAGCTGCATGCACATGTTGTCCACGATACGGTCCTCGAACTCTATCTCAGGATAGGCCTTGGCCACCTCCCTGCTTACCTCCAACCAAAGGCCATCGGTGTGTTTCATGATATTGGCCTTGTGGACACTAGTGACCTTCTTTCGGCCGTTGGCCTTGGCATATTCGAATGCGAACCTTACGATCCTCTCTGTGGCATAGACAGAGATCGGCTTTATGCTTATGCCGCTGTCAGGCCTGATCGGTCTTCTTGCATGTCTATTGAGCCAGTCTATGAGTTCCAGGGCCTCGGTTGAGCCCTTCTGGAATTCGATCCCAGCGTATAGGTCCTCGGTATTCTCCCTGATTATCACCAGGTCGATCCCTTGGTAACGACTCGGTATACCCTGGTAGCTCTTGCAGGGCCTGACGCATGCATACAGATCCAGGTGCTGCCTGAGGTAGACGTTGACGCTGCGGTAGCCAGAGCCGACAGGCGTAGTGATCGGGGCCTTCAATGCGACTCGATTCTTTGTGATAGACTGGATGGTTTGCTCTGGCAAGGGATCACCATACTTGGCAGCCACATCTATGCCTGCCTGGCACACCTCCCAATCTATCGCAGCACCTGTGGCATCTATACACCGTCTGGCGGCCTCTGCCAGTTCTGGGCCGGTGCCGTCACCCAAGATGAGCGTTACCTTCGCCATATAGTGTAACTTGCCAGGACGATAGGACTGAAGATCAGGTACAATAGCAATGTCAATATCACCACCCCTATACCTGCGATAGCAGCAGCCTTCGACTGCCCCAGTTCGATCTTGCCCTTCTGTTCAAACCTCACTGGCATGGGCAAGGGTTTGATCAAGGTGATGATGCTCATCAAGACCAGGCATAGCGCAAAGCATATGGCCATCCTGTTGAGGAATTGGATCTGTGGTGCGAGCCTCATGATGAGGCCGTAGGCAACGATGTTGGCCACTAGACCCAATACTCCTGCGGCAGCAGGTGCCCTTCTGACGATCAGACCGAATACGAATACCGCCAGGATCCCAGGCGAGATAAAGCCTTGGCTTTCTTGGATGATAGTGAATATGCTGTTACTGATCTTCGGGTTGGTAAGTTGCGGCGCTATCAGAACTGCAATTGCGGCAAAGACCACCACCGCCACGCGTCCTACCATCACAACGGCCTTTTGGGATGCGTTAGGTGCGATGTACTTCTTGAATATATCCATAGAGAATATCGTGGATGCAGCATTCAGCATCGCTGCCAAGGAGCTGACTACAGCCCCAAGTAGTGCTGCGAGCACGAACCCAACAAGCCCTACCCTTTGCGGCAGCACATTACCCAAGAGGTGGCCAAGTGCGGTGTCGTATTTGTAGACGATCGGCTTTTCGACCGAGGTGGATGCACCAGCAGCCTTTGCCTGCTGCTCGGTCCTGCGGTTGTATTCGTCTATCTCCCTGGCGAATTCCGCATTTATCTGTCTCCATGCCTTGTCTTCAGACCTGAAGACTGCATATTGGCCTGGGTTTGCCTTGTCGAAATCGGGCTTTGCTATAGGCAAGACATAAGGATTCGATACCTTGATGGCCTTTATGTCCTCGACTGTAGGGTATATAGCGAGCATGAACCTGCCTGGCTGCCACTGCATGACCTGCTGTTGCGAAGGCGATTCGATGGCCTGTACGAACTGGGTCTGCGGATTGGCCTTTAGATACCGTGCCAGGATCGGGGCATTGTCCTTGCATGCCTCAAGCTGCATATCCTTTGCAAAGAGATTAAAGGCTATGATCCCAGGTATGACTATCACAAATGGGATCAATAGCTTCAGGAATGCTGCAAAGACGATCCCCCTCTGGCCTTGAGATAGCGATGCAGAGCCGAGTGTACGTTGTGTGATGTACTGATTCAGGCCCCAGTAATAGAAGTTCGGTATCCAAAGTCCCATCAAGAGGGCCGTCCACGGCAGGATAGGATCATCCTTTGGCAGGAACATGTTCAATCTGACCCTATTGAGTTCGAGGAATCTGGCAATGGGGCCTGTACCAGATGCCAATTCCTTCACTGCCAACGCACCGGTCTGTACATCCACTACATGTGTGGCCTCGGTGGCCAGGCCCAGCTTTCGAAAGGCAAAGATCATGATCACCCCTCCACCCAGGATCAGGGCACTACCTTGTATCAGATCTGCCCAGACACATGCCTTCAGGCCGCCAGCAGCCACGTAGAGCATGGCTATAAGGCCTATGGCAAGGGAGCCTACGGCCAGAGAGACGTTGTAACCCATCTTGCCGGCGAGCGTCCTTATGGTCAGGGCGCCAGAATAGGTCACCGATCCAACCAGCAGCATGTAGATGAAGATCGTTGCCACTGCCATGATGGTCCTTGCTGCGGCATTGTAGCGGTATTCTAGGAACTCAGGCATGGTGTATATTCCGGCCCTCAGGAAATATGGCAGCAGGCCGAATGCCACTACTACCAGTGTGATCGCGGCCATCCACTCGTAGCTTGCTATGGCCACACCTACGTGGCTGGCGGCATTGCCGCTCATCCCTACAAACTGCTCTGTTGAGATGTTTGCTGCGATCAGGGAGAATCCTATCAGCCACCAACTGAGGCCCCTGCTTGCCAGGAAGTAATCCTCGCTGCTCTGCTCCCTCCTGCTTTTGAGCATACCGACCGTCACTACAGAGACCACAAACGCCACGAACACCAGTACATCCAGGATGCCAAGTCCCATAGTCGTGCCCCTTAAAAGTGACTTCCGATCGTCGACACAAGGCAGCGATTATAACTGCCTACTCCATGGCGGCAAGTATGGGGCAGACCATAGCCTGTGGTCAGATGTCCACCTGACCTGCGTCGAATACGGGTCCATCCTGACAGCATAACCTGTAGTCCGGTCCATCCTTGCCCTTGCAAGGTACCACGCAACCTTGGCAAAGGCCTATACCGCAGGCCATATAGCTCTCCAGGCTAATCTGGCAGGATAGGCCTTTGTCCANTGCGATCNTGGCCAATCGAGTGAGCATGGCCGCAGGGCCACACCCACATATGACAGTGGTCCCTGGATCGAGATCGGTCTGGCCAGCTAGCCAGTCCAAGAGACATTCTGTCACTAGGCCCTTTGTGCCTATGCTGCCATCCTCACTGGTCAGGTGGATAGGCATACCTTGCATTCGGGTGGGCCTCCCATCGGGACCCAAGAAAGGCAGGTCGTTGGCCGTCTTGGCACCTATAAAGACCTCAAGCCTGACCGTTGGACGGTCTCTCTTGAGTATATAGGAAAGGTGGTGGATGGGCGGCAGGCCTATCCCACCTGCCACCAGGATGGCGATCTTGATGGCAGGCCCTATCCGAAAACCCTTGCCAAGGGGACCCAGCAGCCTCAATGATTGGCCTGGCCGCAGGGACGTCATCCGGATGGTCGCAGGCCCTACCACCTTGTACAGCAGCTCTATCTCCACCCCATCAGGCCCGCACTGGACCTGCATGGGGCTGAAGGGCCTCCTCAAGATCACAGATCTATCGGCCTTGTGTACCAGATCGCTAGGTACCTCGTCCGGGACGCCTAGATTGCGGAGGTCCAACAACACGAATTGGCCAGGGGTGAAATGTGCATACAGGGCCTGGGCCTGTTTGGGCAATCTCAGCAGGATCTGCCAGTACCTTTCGCAGGCAGGTTGGTTTCTTGCAACCGTTGCGTAGATATCTGCACACCCCGACGATCCCTGGCAGTTATTAGAGATGCTCAAAGACCTTCACCCCTTCAACCACCTTGCACACATGCACTGCGTATCGATCTGCAAGGCCTGGCCTGCTGCGCGGGTAGCCAATCCTGACTGCCTCCTTGACCGCTTCCACAGCCTCGGCCTTGACCAGGGCACCTGATGCACCCTTGTCACCACCTCCGAGCATCCTCTCACCTAGCACACCAGGGATGGTCCTGACTATATCGCACATGGTCTCCAGTTCAGGCCCTGAGATCTTGTACAGGTCCCTCAGCCCTATGCCATCTTGCCTAAAGATCGCACCGACCGTTTCTATATCCCCCTTCTTCCACGCCTCCATCATCTGGTAGAAGCGTTGCTGAGCTTGGTAGATGTACGTCATACGGTCAACAAGGTCGGGATGATCCTGACCGAAGGTGGTCTTGATCGCCTCGTAGAGCTGGTCGTCCTTGATATCGGCAAGGCAGTTGATCCGAAAGCCCGACTGTCTTGCCATAGATACTAGCTTTTCGCACTCGGCCCTCCTGATGGTGTACGTAGACTTCTCGAGCCCTGGCCTGACCGTGCCGGTGTCCATGACCATGATCCGGAATTCGCAGGCAGGCTTGCCAAGCGGGACATATCTTACAGAACGCGATTGTGGGATGTAGTGGGTACCAGTCCCTTCTCTTGCAAAAAGGATCATGATCTGGTCCAGCTTGCCGCAAGGTGAGCCGATGTATTGATTCTCGACGGCCTGTGCCAGGTCTACGATACGCATCTGATCCTTTTCTGTGATGCCGTTGGCCTGCAGGATAGAAAGGATCAGGTTGAGGGTGAGGGATGCAGACCTGCTCATCCCACCGCCTGGGATGTTGCTGACGATTACTGCCTCTATGCCCGTCCGGATCCTGTATCCTGCATTGCGGAGGATATAATCTACACCATAAGGGAACCTTGCCCAGGTATGGGAGATCTGCGGTGATTGAGGTGGAGGTACGTCGCCCGATTGGAACTGGATGAGGCCGTCCGCTGGGAAGTTGCCGCTGTAGAGTCTGTATTGCAATGAGCCTGTAGGCCTGTACGCCATCCAGATGAACCTATCAGTGCCTACACCAAATAGCTCGGTTCCGTTGTAATCGCCGTGCTCTACGCCAAGACAAAAACGCGACGAGGTCCTGCAGACCTTTGCCGAATCTAGTCCTATGCCACTTGACCTCGCTATGGCCCTCAGGGCATCGAAGGCCTGCTGGTCTGTGTTTATCTGCTCCATCTACATTCCTTCCTATTTGCGATCCTATTGAACGATTTCTTGCAGCCGATTATAGCCGGTTTGCGACCGTGCACAAGTCAGGTAGTCTTGACCGGGTGACGGCCGTGATATAGAATCTGCCTGCGCCTGGAGGATCCCAAGGATCTGGACCACTCATGTGCCTAGCGATACCAGCCAAGATAGTGAGCCTTGAAGGTGACAGGGCGGTTGTAGAGGCGATCGGCAACCGTTGGAATGCACGTACCACATTGCTTGCCCAGGCCAAGGTTGGTGACATCGTGTTGGTGCATGCGGGATTTGCCATCTGCACCGTCGACCCACAGGAGGCGAAGCAGACATGGGAGCTGGTCGCAAGGATGTTCCAAGACCAACCTGCTGACGGCTAGGGCATGGGATCGGTAGGCAAAGCGATGAATGGCCAGATTGCCGATGCCCTGGCAGGCATCAGGTTGGCATGCCGCCAGATCCGGCGGCAGGTGCGGATCATGGAGGTCTGCGGTACCCACACGGTTGCGATCTTCAGGCATGGCATAAGACAGGTCCTGCCAGCAGAGATCGAGCTGATATCCGGACCAGGTTGTCCAGTGTGCGTGACGGACGATGGATACATAGACGTGGCATTGGACCTGGCCAGCAGGCCTGACGTCATCATCACAACATACGGGGATATGGTCCGGGTGCCAGGTAGGAATGGTTCTTTGGAGTTGCGAAGGGGCGATGGCAATGTGCGAGTGGTGGTAAGTGCTGCTGATGTCTTGCCAATCGCCAAGGCCAATCCTGGCAAAATGGTCGTATTCTTAGCGGTCGGGTTTGAAACTACTGCACCTGCTACGGCGGTGCTGATCAAGGAGGCGGTTGCGGAGGGTATCGAGAATCTTTGCATACTGTCTGGCCACAAGCTGGTCGTCCCTGCCATGAAGGCCCTGCTCGAAGGCGGCAATAGCAGGATCGATGGTTTCCTTTGCCCAGGGCATGTCAGTGTGATCATAGGCTCGCAGGCATTCGACCAGATCGTCAGTGGCTATCGCAGGCCGTGTGTTGTGGCTGGTTTTGAGCCCAACCAGATCCTTGCAGGTCTGGCCGAGATATGTAGGCAACTAGCCGAAGGGACTGTTGCAATCGATTCTGTATACACCGCTGCAGTCACGCCAGAAGGGAACAAGATCGCTCAGGGGTTGATGGCATCGTGTTTCGAACCAGTTGCGGCCAGGTGGAGGGGGCTTGGATGGATAGACGGTTCTGGATTGGCCTTGAGGCCCGAATTTGGAAGGTTTGATGCACTGAGGCGTTTCGGTCTTACCTGGCCAGTCGTTGAGGAGGCACCTGGATGTCGCTGCGGCCAGGTATTGTGCGGCATCATATCGCCGCCAGACTGTCCATTGTTCGCAGACCCGTGCACGCCCCAGTCGCCTGTCGGGCCGTGTATGGTCAGCTCAGAAGGTACCTGCGCCGCCTACTACAAATATGGTGGTCCAGGCAGATGAATACTCGCGGCAACGCCGATAGGGTACTGCTTGCCCATGGTGGCGGAGGCCAGCTTTCGGACCTGTTGATTAGACGCCAGGTCCTGCCCAGGATCGGTTGGTCCGGTGGGCCGCTTTATGATGCAGGGTCGATCGAGATCGCTGGCAAGAGGCTTTACGTGACAACCGACAGTTATGTGGTCAAGCCCCTTTTCTTTCCTGGTGGAGATATAGGTAAACTGGCCGTTTGCGGGACGATCAATGACCTGGCGGTATGCGGCGCGGTGCCGTTGGCTATATCGCTGGCCCTGATCATAGAGGAGGGTCTGGAGATGGAGGTGTTGGAGCAGGTGTTGGATAGCATAGGAAGGACTGCATCTGACAGCGGCGTCGAGGTAGTTACCGGTGATACAAAGACCGTTGAGGCTGGTAGTGCAGACGGACTGTTTGTGAACACCACAGGCATAGGCCTAGGCAGGCCGGGCATAGATCTGGGTTTCGATAGGATCTTGCCAGGGGATACGATCCTGATCAATGGGACCATAGGGGACCANGGGATGACCATCTTAGCGCAACGCCAGGACATAGGTTTTCAGACCNCCATCATCAGCGACTGCTCATGCCTTTTAGGACTTGTCGAAAGATTGCTAGCCGTTGCGGGTAGGTCTATCAGGTTCATGCGAGATCCCACTAGGGGTGGCCTGGCTGCCACGCTCTGTGAGATGGCCATAGGTTGCGGGAGGTCTATAGAGATCAGAGAGGATCAGATCCCTGTAAGGCCTCCTGTGATGGCCGCTTGCGAGATGTTGGGCCTGGATGTGCTGAATGTGGCAAATGAGGGCAAGGTGGTGATCGTGGTTGATCCTGCAGTTGCNCAGGACTGTCTGCGGGTCTGTAGGGAGCATCCCCTCGGCAGGGATGCTGCCATCATAGGTATTGTCAAGGAACAGACCAAGGTCCCGATAGTGGAGATGCAGACGAGGGCTGGGGGAAGGCGGATCGTGCAGATGCCATATGGGGCGGAGCTGCCGAGGATCTGCTGATGCATGAGATGGCAATAGCGGATGCCCTATTGAGGATGATATTGGAGCTGACAAAGGACTGCACGGATAGACCTATATCAGCTAGGATAAGCTGCGGCCAGTTGAATGCGGTCAATCCTGATGCCCTCTGTTTTGCGTTCGATGTCCTGGCCAAAGGGACAAGGTGTGAAGGCATGAGGCTGGATATCCAGATAATCCCGTTCCAGGCATCCTGCAAGGGGTGTGGGCATGTCTATGACATTGAGCAGCAGTATCGTTGCCCTAGGTGTGGCAGGGATCAGTTCGTATTGATGCCTGAGCAGCCACTTGTCTTGGAATCGGTGGACTTTGAAGGGGATTAGGTATGGCAACGGTCCAGGTTGGTCAGCAGATCTTGCAGGAGGACCTCAAGTGGGCAAGGCAGAACAGCGAGTTGTTTTGCAGGCATCGGCTGGTATGCCTCAATATGATATCGTCCCCAGGGGCTGGTAAGACCAGCATACTGGTAGAGACCGTAAGGGCGATCGGCGACAGCATAAGGATCGGTGTAATAGAAGGCGATATCGAGACAGACCTGGATGCCAGACGTGTGGCCCAGACAGGCGTTCCTGCCATCCAGATCAATACGAAGGGTGCATGCCATCTATCCGCTTTTCAGGTCCACCAGGCCTTGCAGCAGCTCCCCTTGTCTAATCTTGACTTGGTCATCATTGAGAATGTCGGCAATCTGGTCTGCCCTGGCGTTTTTGAGCTAGGTGAACATGGGAAGGTGGTAGTGCTCTCAACGCCCGAGGGGGATGATAAACCGGCTAAGTATCCTGCCATATTTGCCAGGTCAGTGGCGATGCTCATCAATAAGGCCGATCTACTGGGTCATGGTGTGCTGGATTTCGATCTGCAAAAGGCGATCGGCCAGGCAAGGCTGTTGAATAGTAACCTGGAGGTCTTTGTGGTCTCTGCGAGGACCGGTCAGGGTTTGGGGCCATGGTGCCAATGGCTCAAGAGGCAGGTGGAGCTACAGAGGGCACTGTTTAGGGATCAGCAGACCGGTTGAGGACCCTGATAGAGTCTGTGTTGTAGTATGTAGTCCAACACAGCAGGGTGCAGCATGTCCTTCACGTCCATGCCAGCAGCGATCCGCTGCCGGACCATGGTGCTACTTATATCCACCATGGGGGTCTCGATTATGTGCCGATCCAGTGCGCTTATGAGATGACTTGGCCAGCGGCCTGCTAATACCTTGAAGTCCGGTCTGGACCATCCTGGCCTTGTCATCGTTACTATGATACATTCGGCCAAGAGTTCTTCTATCCTGTGCCAGACAGGAAGATCGGACNCACAATCTGCCCCTATCAGCCAGTATATCGTGGCATCCTTGCCATATAAGTTCCTGAAGTGGCGGACCGTATCGATGGTATAGCTAGGGCCTGGTCTGGTCAGCTCGCAGTCGGTGGCCTGCCAGTTAGAATGGCCCGAAATGGCCAATTTGATCATATTTAGACGGTCCTGGCCAGATGCCTTCGGTGGGGGGGACTTCAGCGGAGATTGGCCCGCTGGTATGAATATGAGATGGTCCGCACCCAGGCAGGAGGCTGCGTGGGCAGCAACCGTTGTATGACCCAGGTGCACGGGGTCGAAGGTGCCTCCAAACAGGGCTATTCGTCGAGGATCCTTCATTCCGAGCCAACATCATAGGCCGAAAGGCTTGATAAGAAAAGAGGTCTTTGTTGATTTCATGGTCAAGTTATAGCAAGGCAAAGGACGATGAAGATAATAACACGGCAATTATGTATGGATTTGTGGTTGACAACCTCAGCGGCATGGCATAATTTTCTTNAAGTTCGTTTGGTCGTTAACGAAGGTGCCATTGAAAGGAGATGATCATGGCAAGAAAGAAGGCTAGCACAAGTGCAAAGAAATCCAGCACCAGAAAGAAGACGACCAAGAAGGCCTCAAAGAAGGCATGACAGGATCACCTGAAAAGGGTGATCCTGTCGTGTGGCCAGGATGAGGAAGGCTTCTGATTGTGCAGATGCCTTCCTCATCTTGTTTATGGACCGACCCAGGATATCTGTGTATACTCGGTATGTTGGCTTGATAGAGATAGCGCGATGGATTACTTTCGTTACAAGTCTGGTAGATTGTTCGCCGAGGATGTCGACGTCCGGCAGATCGTTGAGGCCGTTGGCACGCCTTGCTACATATACAGCAAGGCCACATTCCTGGATCATCTGGCTAGGCTTCAGCATGCATATAGTTCGATAGAGAGCCTGGTGTGCTTTTCGGTCAAGGCTTGTGCGAACATCCATATCCTTCGCCTGCTTTCCGATGCCGGCAGTGGCTTCGATGTGGTCAGTGGGGGTGAGCTATTCAGGGTCTTGAAGGCAGGGGCAGATCCCAAGAAGGTGGTTTACGCCGGGGTGGGCAAGACGGATGACGAGATAAGACAGGCCATAAATGCAGGGATAGGTTATTTCAATGTGGAATCCGAGCAGGAACTACAGAACCTCATAGAGATAGCAGAACGAGACCGCAGATCGGTAAAGGCGGCATTGAGGGTCAATCCAGATGTGGAATACCAGACGCATGCCTATACAGCCACCGGCAAGAAACAGACCAAGTTCGGTATAGACATAGAGCAGACCGTGGGGGTCTTTGAACAATACGGTAGGCACCCTAGGGTCAGGCTATGTGGATTACATATACACCTGGGAAGTGGGGGCAAACAGACAAGCCCATACGTTGAGGCAGTGGAGAAGGTCGTCCCGCTGATAGAGGATCTCCGCAAGTTGGGCTTCATGATAGAGCTGCTAGACATAGGTGGAGGATACGGGGCCGAGTATGAGTCTGGTTCGGTGCCATCGCCTGACGACTATGCATCTGCCATCCTGCCTATCCTGGCTGACAAGGACCTCAAGCTCATACTGGAACCTGGCAAGAGCATCTGTGCCAACGCCGGGATCCTGGTTACGAAGGTCTTGTATACAAAGCAGTCTGGAGGCAAGCGTTTTGTCATAGTGGACGCAGGCATGAATGACCTGATAAGGCCTGCCCTATACGATGCCTTCCATTTCATCTGGCCAGTCGAGGTGCCAGAGGGGTTGGTGCCGGTCCGGCGTAGTAGGAAGCTCTTGTTTGATGGGCTGCAGGTGGTGGACGTGGTCGGTCCCATCTGCGAGGGCGCAGACTTCTTTGCAAAGGATAGGCCCTTGCCTTTGGTCAATAGGTCGGACCTCTTGGTCATCTTCACTGCAGGGGCCTATGGGTTTACCATGAGCAGCAACTATAACGCCAGACCCAGGCCTCCTGAGATACTGGTGGATAGGGANAGCTTCAGGATAATAAGGCGGCGGGAGACATACCAGGATCTGGTCGCCCCTGAGCAGTGATCAGAGGTGCCGCTCTAGAAAGCCAGTGTCGACCTTGTTCTTGAGATAGAGGCTGTGGGATAGGACTGCTTGGCATACAGGGATAGTGGTCTTGACCGGCCCTATCCAGAATTCCTGGAGCGCTCTTTTCATGGTTGCGATGGCCTCGAGGCGGGTAGGCCGATGCACTATCACCTTGGCAACCATAGAGTCGTAGAAGCTGGAGATCGTCGCACCCTGGTAGAGATGGGTATCTACACGTACCCCTGGACCGCCTGGTGGCATGAATGTCTCTATCCTGCCTGGACATGGGGAAAAGTCGTTGGATGGATCTTCGGCATTGATACGGCACTCGATGGCCACACCTGCGTGTTTGACCTGTCTCTGGGTCAGATCGAGTTGCTGGCCATTTGCGATCCTGATCTGCCACTTGATCAGGTCCTGGCCAGTGACCATCTCTGTTACAGGGTGTTCCACCTGTATCCTTGCGTTGACCTCGATGAAATAGAATGCCTTGTCCCTATCGAGTAGGAATTCTACGGTCCCTGCATTGGTGTAGCCTGCCAGCCTTACCAACCTCAGGGCGGCCTCTGCAAGCTCCTGCCTGCGTCTTTCATCCAGCACAGGGCATGGGGACTCCTCCATCAACTTCTGATGCCTCCTCTGGATGGAGCAATCCCTCTCATACAGATGGATGGCATTGCCATGATGGTCTNCGAGCACCTGGACCTCTACGTGTCTTGGTTCCAGGATATATCTTTCCAGATAAAGGCTTCCGTCGCCGAAAGCGGCCTTCGCCTCGGCCTGTGCAGTGCCGAATGCGGCCCTTAAACTGATGTCATTGTGGGCTATCCTCATCCCCCTGCCCCCACCACCTGCGACGGCCTTCAGTATCACCGGGTAACCTATGGCGTTTGCCACCTTGACCGCCTCTGCCTCGTCGCGGACGATGCCATCCGAGCCCGGTATCACTGGAACCTTGGCCTGGATGGCCAGCTCCCTGGCCTTGACCTTATTGCCGAGCAGGGCCATTGCCTGTGGATTGGGACCTATGAACGTAATCCCGCAATCCTGGCAGATCTGCGCAAAGTCTGGGTTCTCTGCCAGAAAGCCATAGCCTGGATGGATGGCATCAGCATCTGCCACCTCTGCCGCGCTAATGATCCTGGGTATGCAGTTATAACTCTGGGATGGCCTCGCTGGGCCTATACATATGGCCTGATCGGCCATCCGCAGATATGGCATATCCCTGTCTGCCTCGGAATACACCACCACGGTCGAGATGCCCATCTCTTTGCATGCACGGATGATCCGTAGGGCAATCTCACCTCTGTTGGCGATCAGGACCCTTGAGATCATGTTTAGTCTGGCCTGACCCTGAACAATGGCTGGCCATACTCGACTGGCTGGCCGTTGTTTGCCAATATCTCCACGATGGTCCCGCTGACCTCGGCCTTAATCTCATTCATCACCTTCATCGCCTCTATGATGCATACAACCGTCTTTGGCTCGACCCTCGAGCCGATCTCCACATAGGGCTCGGCGTCAGCCCTGCTTGCCCTATAGAATGTCCCTACGATCGGTGCCTTTATCTCTAGAAGGCCAGAGGTTGGTTGAGGTACGGTCTCTTGGGCAGGTTTTGCCGATACCGGCCCAGGTGCCGATCGCGGCTGTGGCCTCTTGAGGCATATCTTCTCCTGGCCATGTTCGATACATAGCTCCACAAGGCCGTGCTCATCCATCAGCCGGATCAACTCCTTGATCTTCGCAACATCTTCTGCTTCGAATGGCATCCAGCGTCCTTTCGCATCCAGTCATGACGGCCTGGCGTCCGGAAAAGGTCATGGAGGCCGTGTCTATCAAGGACCCGCAGACCGGCCCTGACCCAGCTACGACCTACTTTGGCTTGAAGCCATCAATCTGGCCTGTGGTGTACTTCTCGATGGCCTTTTCCAGGTCTATGTCGCTGATATTGGCCAGGGTGCAGAGCCATGCCAATACGTCAGCAAACTCCTCGGCCTGATTGGTCTTGTCGCCACTGGCAAGGGCAGTTGCCAACTCGCCAACCTCCTCCATGAACCACATGAAGGTCTTCGGTGCCCCTCGCTGCCGGTCGGTCTGCTCGTACCTCTGGCTGATCAGTTCCTGGAATTGCCGTAGATGCATCAGGACCGATCACTTGCGGCCGGGAAGTAGCTCTGCTATGGTGGTCTTGGCAAAGACCGCCCTGGCTTGCTCGATTGCCTTCTGATAGACCTTGTCGGCCTGTGCGCCCAGCTTGGAGCCCTTGCCTTGCACAGCCAGGCTGAATTGGCTGGTCAGTGGTCCATCTACCGCCTCAATAATGTCCAGCAGCGTGATCTTGCTGACTGGCTTTGCGAGGGAGAATCCGCCACGTGGTCCCCTCTTGCTGTGCAGGATATTGGCCCGGACCAACTGTTGAAGGATCTTCAAGAGGTACTCTAGAGGGATCTCAAATGCGTCTGCAACATCCTGCGACAATACGATACCCTGGTCCTTATGCTGGGCGATATAGCCTACGGCAAGGACCGCATATCCTGTTGACCGACTGATCTTCATGTTCATCTCCTTACTGATGCCCGAAACTGTGATATCAAGCCTTGCGGTATTATCGACAAGCCAGGCGGTCTTTGCAAGGGTATTTATGCCATCAAAAATGATTCTTTAGCGGCTTTTATCCGTTGTTTTTTGTGGTGTATCTTGGCTTGACATGCGGCTGGAAGGCCCTTACTATGCCTGTCATTTCTTGGCCAGGAGTCAAGGATATGCCAGAGCTCAAACCGACTATCAGTATAGAGTATACCGAGAAGGCCACGATCGTCAGGTTTACCGACCGTAAGATCCTCGAGGAGCGCGATATCCGGTCGCTTCAGGATTCCATCATGTCACTGGTGGAACAGGCCACCAGGATCAACCTCATCCTGGATTTCTCCAATGTAGAGTTCCTTTCATCTGCCGTACTAGGCCTGCTGATAAGGGTCAGCAAGCGTGTGGCTGAGCGGAAGGGTACATTGAGGCTTTGTGGCATAAGCCCGAGGATATACGAGGTCTTTAAGATAACCCAGCTGACTAAGGTCTTCGATATACATAAGGACGTGGATAGCGCATTAAAGGACCTGGTATAGGGGTGCGTATATCTTGGCTTGTCAGTTGATACCAAAGGTACGATCTGTATTATGAGTTCGCAGGGGCCGACGGTAGGATCCATAGAGGTGCCCAGTAGCCTTTCGGCCCTCCATGACGTCTGCAAGGTCATACTGGACCAGTTGGCCCGTTACAGGTTTGGTGAGGAGGATGTCTTTGCAGTTCACCTGGCATTGGAGGAGGCCTTCAGCAATGCGGTCGAACACGGCAATCGAGGAGACCCCACCAAGACCGTGCGGATAGATTACACCATTGACGAAAACCAGGTTGTGCTACGATTGACCGATCAGGGCAATGGGTTCGACCCGAGGAAGGTGCCGGATCCTAGGCTAGAGGAGAACATCACAGAGGTCAGGGGCAGGGGGCTGCTCTTGATCAGGGCCTATATGGACGAGGTACAGTTTACGCCAAAGGGTAATTCCGTCAGGATGGTGCGGCTGCGTCACCCGGATCCAGAACCAGATCAGGCGTGAATACCTCGCCTTCTGCCCGCCTGGTGCCTGCCAAGCCTTGCACTGTTGTAGATGGGTCGACTTCTGATATAATCCTACTGGGTATCTATCTTGTGAAAGATAACGGCGTGACGGTTTGATGGGGATCGTGTGAGGTTTCAGGTCTTCAAGAACGGACAGCCCTTGGACAGATTTGACGTATCAGGGGGTTATCTATTTGGCGCAGATGGCGCTGGCATCAGGCGGTCAAGGGTAGTGTTTGACAATGGCCTGTTGCAGTGCATAAAGCCTACCAGCGAGTCTGCAGCATTGGCCCTGCTTTGGCCTGTAGAGGGCTTCGGACGGATCTTGCTGCCTACGACCTGTCTGCCGGAGCGGGAAAGGGCCTACTGCCTCAATGTGGAGGTGGCCAGGGCAAGGCTGATGCAGATCATAAACCGTAGGGAGGAATGGTCGATATTCGATAGCAGCCAGGAGCTGGAGGAGCTCTCGCACCAGGCACAGGAGCTTTTCGTGAAGGCGATCCAGAGGATAAGGGACCCTGCTGTGGCCTCGCAGCTGGCAGATAAGTCCCTGAGGCGGGCGATGGTTCTATCGGAGCGGCTGACCCTTGCTCATGCCGAGACGCTCCTGAAGGCCAGGCGGAAGGCAAAGGCGTTTGGGAGGGGTTGTCTTGGATGCAGGGTGGATCTGGACCTTGTGGACCGGCCCGGTTACCTGGAACGCCTGGTCCAGATTGCTGGCTATGCGGTCGTGCCTACCTCATGGGCCAGGCTGGAACCTAGTGGTGGCGAATATGACTTTTCTGTACTGGATAGGGTGATAAATAGGCTCAGTGGCCAGCGATTGATACTCGGTGCTGGTCCCCTATTGTCATTCTCGAGGTCAGAACTGCCTACCTGGTTGGCCCAGGGCCAGATGAGCTTCGAGCAGATCCGGGAGGCCGCCTACAGGTATGTAGCAGCAGTGGTCAGCCGCTATAGCAGGAGGATACACCGGTGGTTTCTAGTATCTGGCCTCAACGCCACGAATGATCTGGCATTCACTGTAGAGCAGGTCCGCGAGATCATCAATGCCGCGGCATTGGCGGTCAAGGCGGTCAATAGTAGGGCCTTCAGGATCATAGAGGTCACATCCCCATGGGGCGAGTATTATGCCACCATGCCCAACACTATTTCCCCTATAGGCTTTATGGACATGCTAGTCCAGAGTGGGATCGGTTTCGAGGCCTTTGCCGTTCAACTGAGGTTTGGCAAGGACCAGCCTGGTCTGCATGTGAGGGATCTGATGCAGGTGGCGAGCCTCCTGGATCTGTATTCCTTATTAGGCAAGCCGATATTCGTCACAGGCATTGAGGCCCCTAGTATGCAAGGCCAGGGGCCGTTCGATGTGGAGGTGGCAGGATTCTGGCACAAGCCTTGGGATCAGGTCAGGCAGGCGGTATGGCTGGAGGACCTCTGCATAGTCGCACTCGGCAGACCATGGGTAGAGGCAGTGGCATTTGAGCACCTTGCAGATACCGCCGATAGTCTCATCCATCATAGTGGTCTGCTGACAGATAGGCTGGAGCCAAAGGACTCTTTTCATACCATCTGTAGGTTCCGAGAAGGGCTTGGTTAGACTGTAGGCCAACCGGGTTGGCCTGTGGGGATCGGTACGATGATCGATTGGGCGGACCTTCTGGGCCATCCTTCCATCAGCGAGTTGCTCACAACCCTGTCACAAGGCCGGGTGCAGGTCGTGAATGTGGCCGGGCTTTGGGGTTCGTTTGGCCCTTTGTTGGTAGGTCTGATCAGCCGGCAGGTAGCCAGGCCCATACTCTATGTAAGGCCCCACATAGAGGATGCACTGAGGGCGGTCGACGACCTGGAGACATTCGGTATTCGGGCCGATCTGTTGGCCGCATGGGATCATGTCCAGCAGATCCCTGACCCAGCAGACCAGATCAGTGCTGCCAGGATAAGGCTGATCCTGAGGTCCTGGAAGGGCATGCTTTCACCAGTGATATGTGGATCCATACAGGGTCTAGGCCAGCCTGTCCCAACCCCTCAGACCATCGATGAGCACTCCTTGGAGCTATCAGGCGGCAAGGAGGTATCTGTGGAGGCATTGGCGGCCTGGTTGACAGATAACGGTTTTGAGCCTGTCGATCGCGTAGAGACCCCAGGTCAATTTGCAAGGAGGGGAGGGATCGTGGACGTATTTGCACCGGTCGCGGACGTGCCTGGTAGCGATATCGCTGATCAGGGGATGGCCTTGCGCATAGAGTTTTTTGGCGATTCCATAGAGACCATCCGCAGGATAGACCTTGATACCCAGCGATCGACAGGGCTATTGGAGCAGGTCAGGATCATATCTGGCTGGTCAGGTGACCAACAGGGACAGGTCTGTTGCCTTACCGAGATCCTGCCTAGCCACATGCTAGTGGTGATAGAGGAGCCTGCCGACTGTCAGCAGGTCTTGGAGACATTGGTTACAAGGTCGGGCCGGGGCCTTTTCGGCTGGGCAGAGGTCTACAAGGGCCTTTCTTGTTTTTGCCAGGTCCATATGTCGAGGTTTGGGGTTGGGCCAGGGGGCCTGGTTGTAGACGTCCGGAGTGTCCAACAATATCAGATAAGGTATGCCGATCTGGAAGGGCAGGGTACAAGGACCTTCGGCAATATCGCTACCGCTATGGATCAGTTGGTCTGCGAGGCTGCCTCTGGAAAGAAGGTATATCTATTCTGCCAAAGCGCGGCGGAGCTACAGAGGCTGCAGGAGCTACTCAGTGGTAAGTTACCGGCAGGGCTGCATCTGGTACAGGGGTACCTCAGCGGTGGGTTTGCCATAGAGTCGCTTGGTATCATCGTGGTCACACATCACGAGTTGTTCGGCCAGCATCCCCTCCGCCGCATCCAAAGACCCAGCTACCAGACCGAATCCATAGATACACTCGCTGACCTGCAGCAGGGCGATTATGTGGTACATGCGGTCTATGGTATAGGTAGGTTCTTAGGCCTAGAGACCATAGAGGCGAGCGATGGTAAGGGCGAATATCTAGCCATCGAGTATGCCGATAAGGCAAAGGTCTATGTATCTGCCAGCAACATACACCTTGTCCAGAGGTACATAGGCACTGGCCTGGCCAGGCCGAGGCTCAGCAAGATCGGCTCCAGGCGGTGGCAGAGGCAAAAGGAGAAGGTCGCTGCTGCAGTCAGCGACCTAGCGGCAGAGATGTTGATGACGCAGGCAAGGCGAAAGGCCATGGGCGGTTTTGCATTCGGGCCTGATTCGCATTGGCAGCAACAGTTTGAGGCATCCTTTCCTTATGTGGAGACGCCCGACCAGACCTTGGCGATCAGCCAGATAAAGGAGGATATGGCCAGGCCTATAGCCATGGATCGGCTGCTTTGTGGTGACGTAGGGTACGGCAAGACCGAATTGGCCATGCGGGCGGCGTTCAAGGCCGTCGAGTCAGGTAAACAGGTCGCAGTATTGGTCCCGACGACCGTCCTGAGCGTCCAGCATGGCCGTACATTCGTAGAGCGCTTCGCAGATTTTCCTGTATGCATAGAGGTCCTCAACAGGTTCAGATCGCCCAGCGAGGTGGCGGACATCCTGGACAGGACCAAGAAGGGTGGTGTGGACATATTGATCGGCACACACCGGCTCTTGAGCGACGATGTGGTCTTCAAGGATCTTGGCCTTGTGATAATAGATGAGGAACAAAGGTTCGGGGTCGAGCACAAGGAGAGGCTCAAGAGGATGAAGGTGGACGTAGACGTGCTGACCATGACCGCTACACCCATCCCGCGGACATTGCACATGAGCATGTTGGGATTGCGGGACATAAGCTGCCTTTCCACACCTCCCCTTGATCGCCGCAGTATAGTCACGACGGTGGTCAGGTACAGCGATCAGTTGATCCGGGATGCGATCCTCAATGAGCTGGACCGTGGCGGGCAGGTCTTCTACCTGCACAACCGCGTAAAGACCATAGACAAGTGCGCACAACACATCCGCAAGCTGCTGGCAGACACCAATGCACGGATCGCAGTTGCCCATGGCCAGATGGGCAAGCTGGAATTGGAGCAGACAATGGTTGATTTTGTGGAAGGCAGGATAGATGTACTGGTATGCACTACGATCATAGAGTCTGGATTGGACATACCGAATGCGAACACCATCATCATCGAGGATGCGGACCGTTTTGGCCTGGCCGAGCTGCACCAGCTGCGTGGCCGGGTGGGTAGGTATTGGAGGCGGGCATATGCATACATGCTCCTGCCAAGGTCCAGGCCTTTGTTGCCCAGAGCAGCCAAGAGGTTGAAGGCCATAGAGGAGTACTCACAACTGGGCTCCGGCTTCAAGATCGCCCTCAGGGACCTGGAGATCCGGGGCGCAGGCAACATACTCGGTCCAGAGCAGTCGGGTTACATCCAGGCAGTAGGTTACCATATGTACTGCCAGCTACTGGCCGAGGCAGTCCGCAGGCTCAGGAACGAGCAGGTCAGCCCCACCTACAGGGCAGCCATAGACCTGGGGCTTACCATCTCGATACCAAGGTCTTACATCCCGTCCGATCGATTGAGGATGGAGGTGTATAGGCGGATAGCCCAGGCCAATACAAAGGCCGATCTGGATCAGGTGGCAGAAGAGCTGAGGGATATATACGGCCCGATACCGCAGGAGGTGGATCAATTGCTCCAGTGGGCGCAGCTCAGATTGGATGCAGGTGCATATGGATTGGAGTCCATAACGCTGCGCGAGGGTAGGCTTGTATTCTCCTTTAGGCAGGCCAATCCAGACAAGGCAGGTCGGATCTTTGCACATGTCAAGGCGCCGGTCAGGATACCAGACCCTAGGACGGTGGTGATGGAACTACCGGACGCGTACCGGGAGGGTACGACATTGCTGGCCATATTGAGGAAGCTTCTCACTACAGGCCGTCATCCCAGTGCCTTGCAGTCAGTCTAAGGCCCTGCTATCCAGCTCAACCATTGGCGTGCAAGCAGGGCAAAGTCATGCCAGCGGACCATCCCGTCCGAATCCAGGTCTGACCTCTGCGATGGCGGGGTCTGGACAAGGCCTGTCCCTGCGGAGGCAATGTATGCAACCTCAGGCTCGCTGAGGCTGTAGTCATAGATCTGCAATTCGTCGATGAGGCCATCGTAGTGGCCCAACCAGCCGTTACCGATATCCAGGTACTGTAGCTGCGGCGGCCCCTGAGGTGTGCCTGGGGTGGTAGATATGAGCATTCCGTTGAGAAACACATCCATCCTGCCTGTCCTGAGGTCCTTTGTGAAGGCCCAGTGGTTCCACCTGCCTAGCCACTGGCTAGCATCCTTGTGGGGTGCAAATATCGTATCGGCGATCGTCATCGGCCTGCCGAAGCTCCACTGATAGAACCCAGGTCTTTCCCAACAGCCTATAGTGATCATTATCGATGGGTCCGCCAAACCATATTGATAGTCAGAGCAGACCAGCGTATCCATGTAATGCAGAGAATCCTTGCCCTGTTGCCAGAAGGCTATGGTCAGGCCTTTCTGACACTTAGCCAAGATCTCGCCAGCGTTGGGTATGCGGACCCTGTCTTGTATCGTCAAGTTGGTCGTCTGCGTGCCCAATGCCAGGCACAAACCCTTCTTGCCAGCAAGAAAATATGCATCGCCCATTACCTGGCCATGGGCTGACCCTATGCTATCGTTTGCGTTTCCCTCGAATTGGTACCAGGCAATAGGCGTATTGGGTTCCCTTATGGATAACCGACGAGTCCCACCTGTCAGCCAATCTTGGCTCAATCTGGCCAGATCTTGCCAATCCACCCTGCAATTGCAGTCAAGATCGGGCCTTTGGCAGCTTGCCCGGTCGCAGGATTCTGCCAATAGAAGTATCTGGTCGATGTAAACCCAGCCTTCCACAGGCCATGCAGGTTCTCCGACCTGGCCGTAGACACCGATACTTATGGACCTTACGTCTGATAGGTCCACTGAGTTGAAGGAGTCCAGCGGTATCCTCCAGGTCCTCCAGGCCTGATACATCGTTACATAGGGGTCTAGGTCGTAATAGACCGTTGCCGTCCGCTGCCCATCGCCGAGCCTGGCATAGAGCCTGGCCATCCTTGGATTGCCCTGATAGCCCCTTACAGCGAGTTGCAGGAACCTTGCGCCCATGGCAGTGAGGTCCAGTGGTGGTTCGAAGGTTCGCATCAGGCCGCTGTGTACGTCATAGTAGACCTTGAAGTGCATGACCAAGGATTGGCAACCAAGGAATGAGGGTATAGGCCATTCTGAACCAACACTGTTTTCTGCAAACCAACTACCTGGGTCGGGCTGCCAACCTGTGATCCTGGGGTTCTCGAAGTTATCCAACAGATACGTTGGCGCAACACTGAAGGACCAGACCTGTCCGGTATGGACGATCTCTGGTTGGTCTTGGCTTACCTCGTCCACCCGCCAGTAATAAACCTGGCCCAGTTCCAATGTACCGCACTGGAATGATGTAGTCTGGGCCGGCAGATGGTACGAGGTCATTTCTAGGTCGGCTGGGTCCTTGGCCAGATGTAGTATGTGTCCGCCACTGCCATCTCCAGGCCACCAGCCCAGTGTAGGTCTTGGGCTGACATCCTTTGCACGGTCGGGAGGGTTCGGAAGGGTGGCATAGGCAGTATGCGGATGGATGACCCTTGCCATCACCGTACCGATATCGAAGCCAGGCGAGGCCCCACCAAGGCCCAAGGACACAATCCTGATGCAGTTTGGCTCGAACGGCAGGTCCAGCCCACCTAGCTCCATCTCTATGAAGGACACATCTGGCCCACCTGAGTCGTCTGCATGGGCTATCCCGATCGGGTATGGCCAGTAACGGGCGTCGACCAGGCAGATCAGTGCGTACTCGCCCATCTTCCCGTGCTCAGTGATAAGTATGTCAGGTCCAGTGCCGTCTGCTATGGTCCCTCCAAATGCCAATTCTATCCAGTGATCGGTGGGAAAGGTTACGCCAGACTTGTCGGATGGCGGGGGCCCTACAAGCCACCTATAAGGATCCACAGGTACGGGTTGGCCGCTCCTCTGGTATGTACCGTCTAGGTCCATCCCGGTCCAGCATGTGCCGTCTGGGTTTGATATCCCGACGATCTGCATCGGATAGACAAGGTCCGGGTATTTGAGGCTGGTCTCGACCAGCGTACCCATACAGGCGATGATGCACAGCGATAGACTGAAAAAGGCCTCCATCCGGACATTGCCCTATATTACCGGAATATTCATTCATTATTATAATCGCATCGGAGCCCTTTTTGAAGCAGTCAGTCAAAAAAACGGGCTGTGGCTGTTGACAGTAAACGTGAATGCCGATAGGATACATAACATGGCTGGCGCAACAATCGTAAATAGCAAGAGCGGATATTGGTGGTGGCCTGGCGGCTGAACCGGTAGGCTGAGGTCCCTCTTGCTGGACCTAGGTTGAGGATAGGGCGGCCTGCCGGTTGAAAAGGCAGGTCGCCTTTTTGTTTTTGGGCCTTGTGACCAAGGGGAAGTATGGAAGACTATAGATCTATCATCCAGAATGCCTCGCCTGGTCAGATCATACCGATCGTCAGGCAGATCGAGATCCAGGACCCAGTGGAGCTGTTCGCCAAGTTGAGCGACTACGGCCGCGTGCCCCATTGTTGTCTGTTGGAGTCGAGGGAATATCTTGCCGGCACTGCAGCACTGAGCTTTGGCACTGCAAGACCATCGCTCTACCTTACGGGCACCGATGACCGGTTTGAGATCAAGGCCTTGAGCGCCACTGGCCAGCGGTTGCTCAGGTTCCTATGGTCTGACAGGCGGCGTTTTGCCTTCTGTAAGCATGTGAAGCTTGACCATGACCTTATCAGCGGCCAGATCAGGCGGACCGATCAGGTCATCGACGAGCATAGTAGGCTGACTACCACCAATCAGATGGACGTTCTGAGGGCNGTAGGCTTTGCCTTCAGACTTGCAAGCNAGCCGTTCCGNGTAACGTGCGGCCTGCTAGGGGCTATAAGCTATGACTTCATAGACCAGTTTGAGGTCCTGCCGAGGGATCAGACCGACATCCTTGGCAATCCTGACTATGAGCTTTACTTTGCCGACAATATCTTCCTTATAGATCATCAGTCCAGGCAGGGGTATGTGATCGTGAATGTCATCGTTACCGATGACGATCCAGATCAGGCCATATCCGAGGCCAGGGAATGCTTCGATTATTACGCAAACATGGCCAGGTTCGACCAGCCGAGGCCTTGCAGATATACGGGCAGGCCGATCCAACCTGGTACCGACACGGATCAGGCCCAATTCGAACAGATGGTGATGCAGGCCAAACAGCACATATTGGATGGGGACATATTCCAGGTGGTGCTCAGCAGGACGATCATCGAGCCGTGTCTGGATGAGCCATTGGATGTGTACAAGAGGCTCAGGTTGTTGAATCCCTCTCCTTATATGTTCTACATAAAGACGCCAAATACGACCCTACTGGGGTCGAGCCCAGAACTGAACCTGAGGGTAAGTGGGAATGACAGGCGGATCGTAGAGATCAGACCCATTGCCGGTACAAAGCCCAGGGGAAAGATAGGCAACATCATAGACCCTGACACGGATCTTCGGTACGAGGCAGAGCTCAAGATAGACAGAAAGGAGCTGGCAGAGCATATGATGCTCGTCGACCTTGCCAGGAACGATATCGCCAGGGTATCAGAACCTGGGACTAGGGTGGTCACGGAGCTACTGACTGTAGAAAAATATGAATCGGTCCAGCACCTCGTCAGCAATATAAAGGGAAATCTGGCAAGCCACCTGGACGCGCTGAGTGCCTATCTTGCCACCATGAACATGGGGACCCTTACTGGGGCCCCAAAGATAGAGGCCATGAAGATAATAAGGCAGTTGGAAAGGACAAAGCGGGGATACTATGGCGGCGCGGTAATGTACCTGACTGTAGATGGCCAGTTCGATAGTTGTATAACCATCAGATCCATCCAGGTGAAGGATCATGTTGCTTACGTCCGTGTCGGGGCAGGGATCGTCCATGATAGCGTGCCCAAGACCGAATTCGAAGAGACAGAACACAAGGCAAGGTCGTGCCTGAGGGCCATTAGGGGTAGCTAGAGAAGGTGTGCCGATGAAGACGGTGTTGTTCATAGATAACTTCGACTCGTTTACGTACAACCTCGTTGATGACTTCTGCAAGAGAGGCTGCCGCGCGATGGTATACAGGTCATCCATAGGCCTCGAGGACCTGCAGAGGGTTGCTGAGCAGGTCAGGCCTGACCTATTGGTTATCTCTCCAGGGCCTGGTACGCCAAGGTCAGCAGGTGTATCCATGGCCGCTGTAGGGCATTTCAAGGGAAGGCTACCTATATTTGGCGTCTGTCTGGGTCATCAGGTGATCGTGGAGTATTTTGGAGGCAGGGTCGGCCGTGCCCCAGAGCCTGTTCATGGCAAGCCTTCGAGGATCGCGCACACTGGCAGAGGCATATTTGCAGGCATAGAAAACCCGATGCAGGCCGGCAGATATCACAGCCTGGTGGCAACGGAGGTCCCCGATTGTCTAGAGGTCACAGCAGAGTTTGAAGGCCTCGTTATGGGGATTCAGCACAAGGACTGGCCGATATTCGGCGTGCAATTCCATCCTGAGAGTATCTTGACCCCAGCAGGCGGCAAGATAATAGAGAACGTATTGGCCATCTCTGGCAAGTCTGGTTAAAAGGGCGCGTATGGCAACGATAGCAGAATCCCTGAAACCTATCCTAGACGGTCGAGATATCGATTTCGACCAGGCCAAGCAGATCCTAGACCTGATCTTCGAAGGTCAGGTCCCTGAGGTCCAGATCGCGGCGTTCCTCACTGCCATGCGTATCAAGAGGCCTACTGCAGAGGAGATAGCAGGGTTTGCTAGCTCACTGCGAGGCCACGCAGTGACTGTCCAGAGCGGGTTGCGCGATCTTGTCGATACCTGTGGGACAGGCGGCGGGGCGGTAAAGACCTGCAACGTCTCGACGGCCGCTGCCATAGTCGCTGCAGGTGCGGGTGTATATGTTGCAAAGCATGGTAACCGTGGCATCACGAGCAACTGTGGCTCGGCAGACGTCCTGGAGGCCCTTGGCGTCAAGATCGATGCCCCGGCTTCGGTGGTTGCATCCTGCATCAGGGGCGCACGGATAGGGTTCATGTATGCCCCACTTTATCATCCTGCCATGCGGGTAGTGCAGCCGGTGAGGAAGGCCCTCGGCTTCAGGACCATCTTCAACATCCTCGGTCCGCTTGCCAACCCTGCTGGCGCGAACAGGCAGGTACTTGGCGTGGCGGATGAGGCATTGGTTGAACCTGTCTGTAATGCACTTGTCAGGTTGGGAACGATAAGGGCCATGGTCGTGCACAGCCAAGGTCTGGATGAAATAAGTACTGTAGGCCCTACTACAGTGATGGAGATCAAGGATGGCACGGTCTTGCGATACCAGATCGAACCGCATAGGTTTGGCATGGGCACCAGTCGTCTCGAGGAGCTGAAGGTAGATGGCCCTGCCGACAGTGCAAGGCTCATCCGCCAGATCCTCTTTGGCAAAGATACAGGGCCAAGGAGGGACATAGTCTTGCTCAATGCCGCTGCTGCGATAATGGTTGGTGGTCTTGCCGATGATCTCGAGGAGGGGCTGGCCAAGGCGGAGGCAGCCATAAACGATGGCAGGGCAGGTGACTGCCTGGAGAGACTTATAAAGATCTCGCATGGCCAGCAGGACTTGGAAGCATAGAGATGCTGATCACAAAGGTAAAGATATGCGGCATAACTAACTACGAGGATGCAGCCGCGGCTGCCGAGTACGGGGCTGACATCATCGGCTTCAACTTCTTTCCTGACAGCCCCAGATATGTGCCTGTAGAGAAGGCGGCAGAGATCGCGCGTGCGCTACCTGCGTTTGTGGAACTGGCAGGTGTCTTTGTCAATGCACCGCTAGGACAGATCAGGGAGGTTGCACATGCTTGTCTGCTTGACTGGGTACAGTTGCATGGTGACGAGGACCCGGAGTATTGCAAGGCAGCGGCCACAGACAGCACGAAGATCATGAAGGCCATTAGGGTCCGCGGGAAAGCAGATCTACAGGCCATCGAGAAATACCAGGCAGATGCGATCCTGTTGGACTCGTTCAGTCCCGAGCTTTATGGTGGAACAGGTAAGAGGTTCGATTGGACGCTCTTGGACAACGTAGAAAGGCGGATCTTCATTGCTGGGGGGATCAACCCTGACAATGCCCCTGAGGCCATTGCCTTGGGGGTCTATGGGATAGATGTCTGCAGTGGCGTGGAGGCATCTCCTGGTAAGAAGGATCACGCCAAATTGAAGGCCTTGTTTGAGGCTATATCGCACCTGCGAGGATGAGACATGAAGGACAAGGGTAGGTTCGGGCAGTTTGGCGGGTTCTATGTACCTGAGGTATTGGTTCCGGCCCTGGAGGAACTGGAAGAGGCCTTTGATAGGTTTAGCAAGGACCAGCGATTTGTTGCCGAGTTGGCCGGCCTATTGAGAGATTATGGCGGCAGGCCGACACCTATCTATCAAAGCCACGCATTGAGTGAGCGTGTTGGCTGTGCAGTCCTGCTCAAGAGGGAGGACCTACTGCATGGCGGTGCCCACAAGCTCAACAATGCCCTTGGGCAAGGGCTTCTGGCCAAGTACATGGGCAAGACAAAGCTGATTGCAGAGACAGGTGCTGGTCAGCACGGTCTGGCCACCGCGACGGTCGGGGCACTGCTAGGGATGCAGGTCAAGATATTCATGGGTACTACAGACATGGAGCGGCAAAGGCCTAACGTGCTGAAGATGAGGCTGCTTGGTGCAGAGGTGATTCCTGTCACCGGTGCCAGCGGTACGCTAAAGGATGCGATAAACGAGGCCTTGAGATACTGGACCGCAAACGTGAGAGATACTTTCTACCTGTTTGGCACTGCCGCTGGCCCGCATCCCTACCCGAGGATCGTACGGCACTTCCAGTATGTCATAGGTCAGGAGGCGGTCAGCCAGTGCCTGGACAGGTTCGGGAGGCTGCCTGACATGGTGGTCGCGTGCGTTGGCGGTGGGTCCAATGCCATAGGGATATTTGCTGCGTTCCTGGATTATCCTCAGGTCCGGCTCGTCGGCGTTGAGGCAGGGGGGCTCGGCCTTGCGACAGGTATGCACGCAGCAACACTGGAGATGGGCAGGGTCGGCATCTTGCATGGTGCAAGGTCGTACGTGTTGCAGGATGAGCACGGCCAGATCTTGGAATCGCACTCGGTAAGCGCTGGCCTGGATTATCCAGGCGTCGGGCCAGAGCACAGCTATCTGAAGGATACGGGTAGGGCCATTTATGTCAGTGCCACAGATCAGGAGGTCCTGGATGCATTCTTGTTCCTGACAAGGAAGGAGGGGATACTACCTGCCCTCGAGAGTGCACATGCGATCGCATGGGTAATGGGGCAGGCAGGTCGTTTTGGCGATGGGCAATCGATCCTGATCAATCTCAGTGGCAGGGGCGATAAGGATGTGGAGTCCTTCATCAGGCACAGGCCTCAGACGGTTGCTGAGGCGGTCGCCGACTCGGAAGGCAAGGCTGATTAGGGGCATGATGATGGCCAGCTATGAACAGGTATTCTCATCCGGTAGGACGGCATTGATACCCTTCTTTGTGCTCGGAGACCCAGACGAACAGACCTGCCTGGATGTGATCGGTGCTGCGGTGGATGCAGGGGCAGATATCCTGGAGCTTGGGATACCGTTCAGTGACCCCATAGCAGATGGTCCAACTATACAGAAGGCAGATATACGTGCACTGAAGGCAGGGATGACGCCAACAAAGGCCCTTGACTTGGTCGGACGTATCAGGCAACGTTGGGATATCCCCATAGGTCTATTGGTATACTACAACCTGGTCTGGCGAAATGGTCCAGAGGCCTTTTATAGGCAGGCAGCGGATTCTGGGGTAAACAGCGTCCTGATCGCGGACCTGAGCATAGATGATGCAGAGGAGGTCTATCCTATTGCCAGGGCCGCTGGTCTGGATACGGTCTTCATGGTCAGCCCGAATGCATCTGACGACAGGATACAGATGGTTGCAGAAAAGACTACCGGCTTCATATATGCAGTATCCGTGCTCGGCGTTACAGGTGCCAGGGATAGGTTGGCGGACACTGCGATCGATCTTATCACCAGGACAAAGCGGCTTACCAGGGTTCCTGTATGTCTTGGCTTCGGGATCAGCAAGGCCGAGCATGCGGCCGCCGCTGCAGCAGCAGGTGCAGATGGGCTGATCATCGGATCCAAGCTGGTAGGATTGATTGAGTCCAATCTGGGCGACAAGAGGCAGATGGTCCTCTCTGTACAGCAGTTGATAGGCCAGTTCAGGCAGGTCCTGTAACCTAGGCGCCATACCTTAAGCGATACATCGGATCAATTCGCCAAACACGTCCTATATCTGGCCTAGCTGGTCAAGGTCTATCCCTTCAGTGCCGATGATTGGGGCAGGAGGCAGTNCGTCCGTGCAGATGATAGGGCCTTTGGATGCATTGAAGATCGTAAAGGTCATAAGGTGGGCCCTGGTTGGCGTTGCCTTGTGGGTCGCCACCTGGGTGACATTCTTGGCCATCGATGGGCCTATGCTAGGTCCCAGGTCTGCTGCTGGATCCGCTGGTGACCTTGCATCTATCGAGTCGAGGGCTAGGCCCATCCTCCAAGAACAGCAGGATGTCAACTATGCTGCCATGTTTCAGGACGATCCATTCGGTCTTGCCACCATGGATAGACCGACCCAGGTCATCGAATCTAGCGACATCAATGAGTCCATGCCTCAGCCGAGCGGGATGCTACTTATCGGTACTGTAAGCGGTGATCCATCAGTGGCCAGGGCCATATTCAAGGACAAGGATTCCAATGCTGTCAAGGTCTGCAGCATAGGCCAGTGGATTGGAGGAGCGAGGATAGAGGCCATCGATAGGGATAAGGTAACGATCAGCGTCGATGGCAGGACCGAATTGATCAGNTTAGCATCCCGATCGCTTCTTGCAAGATCATCGTCGGATTGTGCCNATCAGGGGCCTGGGACAGGGTTCGGATCACATACTACTTGTACGAGCTCAGTTGGCCGATTGCTAAAGGATGGCAAGGCCTGTATCGATAGATTGCCAGATGGTAGATACGGGCTTCGAATAGAGGGCCTGGAAGGGACCCCGGACATAAAGGCCCTTGGACTAGAGGATGGGGACATCATCCATTCCATCAATGGTCAGGAGCTGACCAGCCCTCAGAAGGCCTTTCAGGTCCTCAGGAAGGCAAGGTCTGCACAAAGGATTGACGTGGAATTGATCAGGGATGGCCAGACAAAGAGGATCTCGTTGCCATAGATAGGACAGAGATGCTAGAGACTATCGTAAGATCATCGATCCGTCGCAGGCTGGCTTGGCTGGTCTGGATCTCGTTGTCAGCACTGGCATGGTGTCAGGGGCCTGCAACCATCTCTATGGACTTCGACCAAGTAGATATAAGGACTGTGATAAAGACCATAGGTGAGATAACTGGCACCAATTTCGTCATAGACGAGAAGGTCTCTGGCAATGTCACTGTCTTATCGCCTACGCGTATTCCGCTTTCGGATGCATACAAGTTGTTGGAATCCATACTGGAGGTTCATGGGTTCGCTGCGGTACCTGCAGGCGGGGTGGTCAAGATCGTGCCCAAGGGCCAAGCCATAAGACAGAGGTTGCCCGTACGTGTTGGCGCAGACCCCAACCAGATACCTGTGGACGACTCCATTGTTACGCAGATCATCCCACTGAGATATGCAAAGGCAGCGGAGATCGCCCAGGCGGTCCAGCCGTTGGTCTCTCAGGATGGAAAGGTCATCGGTTACAGCAAGGGCAATACCCTGATCTTGACAGATACATCGGCACGAATCCACTACATCGCTAATATCGTCAGCAAGCTAGACACCGAACAGGCGGCCGAACAAGCCAGGGTATTTGCCTTGAGGTACGCAGAGCCTCAGGCCCTTGCCGAGCTGATCTCTAGGGTGATGCAGAGGTCTTCGACTCAGGCGAGGCCGTCGGTGGTCGGGGATACCGAACTGAGGATACTGCCTGATACCAGGACCAACAGCTTGGCAGTGATAGGTACAGGTTCGGACCTACAGATCGTCGGCCAACTGGTAGAGCAGTTTGACGTGCCAAGGCCAGAGGGGATGGAGGAGCTACACGTGGTCTATCTAAAGAACGCGGCCGCTAAGGATGTGGCAAGATCCCTGACCAACGCCCTTTCAGGCCTGAGGATAACCGCGACCGAAGGCAAGGGTTCGGTGCAGGTCACGGCCGATGAAGGGACCAACTCGTTGATCATAGCGGCAGATAGTCAGCAACTGCCCGCGGTCCTGAAGATCGTTGAGATGTTGGACGTGGTGCAGGAACAGGTCCTCGTAGAGATGTTGATAATGGAGGTTAGCCAGGAGAAACTGGATGCCCTTGGTATAGATTGGGCCACCATGGACGACCCTGTTTCTGGTAGCGTCAGGGGCTTCGGTGCGACGAACCTGGGACCCAGGGTAGAATTCCTGAGCGGGGACCTGGAAGGGCTCGCCGTCGGTCTCTGGAGGCGAGGCGGCAGCGGCTTGAACATCGGCGCCATAATGCAGGCACTGACCAAGAGGTCAGGCGTGAATATACTCTCTACACCACACATAACTACGACCAACCATCACAAGGCAAGGATCATCGTTGGCGAGAATAGGCCCTTCGTAGAGAACTCCAGGATCACTGAGACCACAGACCCTGTCAATCCTACGGTCATAAAGACATACGTGTACAAAGATGTTGGCATAACCCTCGATATCACGCCACACGTAAGCAAAGGCGGCATGGTCAGGTTGGAGATAGACAGCGAGTTTACGAAGCTTGTTACGGATGTGACAAATCCTTCTACGGATACCCCGACAACTGCAAAGAGGCAGGCACAGACGGCTGTTTCCATGCAGAGCGGTTCCACCATGGTCATCGGTGGATTGATAAGGGATGACAAGGTCACTCTAGACAAGAGGGTGCCAGTAATAGGTGATATACCGCTTGTCGGATCACTGTTCAGGTACAAGACCGATAAGGTCCAGAAGACCAATCTGCTGATATTCATTAGACCCCATCTAATGGAGACCCAGCAGCAGATCGAGCAGATGACCGATCAGAAACGGCAGCAGATGCAACAGATGGATCGGACCAATCAGGGAAACGATGAATAGGCCCAAGCCCAATACAGAGCAACTATCGCACAAGACCCTTACCAGGATAGAGCCTGGTCAGCTCAGGCCACAGCTGCTCGAGGGTATGCCCTTGCAGTTCTTCAAGGAGCAACATGTCATACCCATCGTCAGGGCCGATGGCAGGCCAGCAGTGGTGACCGCAGACCCAGCGAATATAGAGGCCATCGATGCAGTACTGGGCCTTTTGGCCGGCAAGGCCGAGGCTGAAGGCCGCCAATTCAGCGCATCTGATTGCGAGATATTGGTCTGTAACAAGGACGAGATAGAGGATGCCATCAGCCATTGTTACTACAATCAGGCAGACAGCCGATTGGAAGAGCTGGTATCCGAGGGGCAGCGCAGGGCTGATAGCGCTGGTCTGCAGGCCGAGCCTGCCAAGGCTGAGGATCTGCTTGACATAGCTGATCATGCGCCGGCCATAAGGTTGGCAAAGATGCTCTTGTACAAGGCAATACAAGGACGCGCTAGCGACGTACACATAGAGCCTACAGACGAGGGGGCCAGGGTCAGATTCAGGATAGATGGGGTCCTGCATGAGGTTACTAGCGTGCCGAGGGCACAGGTGGCGGCCCTGCTCAGCAGGCTCAAGATCATGGCCAACCTGAACATAGCAGAACGCAGGCTGCCGCAGGACGGCCAGACCAGGATCAAGATCGGCAAGGACTTGGTGGACATACGCGTCTCCACCATCCCCACTGTCGATGGCGAGAGGATGGTATTGAGACTCCTGGACAAGGGTAGGGGCCGACTTGCATTATCCCAGCTAGGTCTCGATCAAGGCCTGTTGGAGACATTCCGGCAGTTGATACGGATGCCGCACGGGATCATACTCTTAACAGGCCCCACTGGAAGTGGCAAGACCACCACGCTCTATGCACTCTTGAGTGAACTGGACTGCACGCGACAGAATATCCTGACTGTGGAGGATCCGGTGGAATACCACATACCCGGCGTGGGGCAGATGCAGGTAAAGCCCAAGATAGGATTGACGTTTGCCACTGCCCTGCGGCACATACTCCGCCAGGACCCGGATGTCTTAATGATAGGCGAGATAAGGGATGCAGAGACTGCAAAGATCGCCATACAGGCCTCTCTGACTGGCCACTTAGTCCTAAGCACCTTGCATACGAATGATGCCGCCTCTGCAGTGACAAGATTGGTGGATATGGGGATAGAGCCGTATCTGATCTCGTCATCAGTAGTGGCATCCCTTGCCCAGAGGCTAGTGCGGGTGATCTGCCCTAACTGCAAACAGGTAGACAATGACCCTGCCTTGATGGCATGCCTGCGTAACTGGCCGGAGCTGGAAGGGCAGCAACTGACGTTCTACAAGGGGGTAGGCTGTCAAGAATGCATGCACACAGGCTACCTTGGTAGGACGGGGATATTCGAATTGATGATCATGGATGACCAGATCAGGGATCTGATCACTTCCGGCAGCCATGCCCAGGTCATACGGCAGGCGGCCGTGGCAAAAGGCATGACCATGCTCAGATCGGCAGGCCTGGCGAAGGCCAAGGAGGGGATAACCACTATTGAGGAGGTCTGCAGGGTCACGCAGGACCTGATCTTCACGAACCCGGGGGCAATAGGATGATCGCGGACTGTGAGAATTCCTTACAAATCTGCGGCTCGACTAGCCAGCCTGCATATCGTGTAAGCCTCAGGCAACTTCGCATTGTAACAAGGCAACTGGCTAGCCTGCTCAGGTCGGGCATGCCGTTGGTACCCGCACTTTCTGCAATACACCATCAGTTGGCATCCGTAGGCCTTGCAAGGGATATGCATGTGGCGCGGTTGATCGGATACCTCAAGGGAAGGGTCAATAGCGGCTCGTCACTATCAGCTGCGATGAATGAACACCCTGAGGTCTTTGAGCCTGCCTTTGTGGCAACGATCGCTGCTGCAGAGGCCTCAGGCACACTGGACCAGGCCCTAGTGGATCTTGCCGAGCAGATGGAGCAGAGGGAGGCATTGCGGATGCAGGTGATAAGCTCCATTGTATATCCAATTTTCATGATCTGCCTGGCAATAGCGGTGGTGGTCTTCATGTTGGCATATATATTGCCAGGACTCAACCAGGTCTTTGACCAGATGCACCTGGTCATACCTTGGCCGACCAGGCTGCTGATGAACACAGGTACCTTCATCAGGCAGTATGGCCTTGTACTAGGGTTCGGTTGCTGTGTTGCCATGTTGGCGGTTGCGTTGCTATGGGGTACCGAACGGGGCAGGAGGTCGTTGGATCACCTGTTGCTATCCATCCCATACATAGGCGGTCTATTGATGAAGGCCCAGTTGGTGCGACTGGCCATGACCCTGTCCAGCCTCTTGAACGCAGGCCTGCCGCTTCCCAAGGCCCTTGCCATGGCCGGCAATACATTGACGAATCATAGGATCAAGAAGGCATGGCAGGCCGTCATTGACGAGGTATGCGAGGGACAACCATTGGCGGCTGCAGTAAGGCGGACAGGGCTGTTTCCGGTCTTGTTCCATCACGTACTAGCCACTGCAGATGACACTGGTGGCTTCGAGGGGTGCCTGGCCGAGCTGGCCCAGATGTACAGGTACGACCTTCAGACTGCATCGAAACTAGCGGTCAGTATGCTCGAACCATTGATACTACTAGTGATGGGCACAGTAGTGGGACTGATCGTATTGGCGGNGTTGTTACCTATCTTCAGCCTGAATCAGACAATAGGTTAGGTGGGCCNGATGTCGAGTATAAGTCATTCAAGACCAGATCGCAGCGGGTTGGTTCTGCTGGAGGTGATGATAGCAACCGTCTTGGCTGCCGTTGGGCTGGTCTGCCTGATCCGGTTGCACCTGGCCAGCATGGCCTGGCTGAGGAGGCTCGAGCAGACCGTCCAGGCGACCTCTGTCGCTATGGACGCGATCGCCAGGGCCCAGGTCGAAGGCCTGGATTGCCCTAGGACGGGCCAGGTGATCATCAATGGCAATAGATACCAATGGCATCTAGACCTAAGGCAGATGGGGCTGCCCGAGCAACAGACCTTGCCGGGACTGGAGGCCATCGATGTCACAGTCACGGATCTCACCAGGTCATCACCCCTGGCAAGCATCAGCAGTGCGGTCTACGTCGGGAAGAGGCCATGAAAGCAGGGCCAAAGAGAAGGGGTTTTACGATGGTAGAGATCCTGATCGCGGTTGCGATCGTCGGGGTCCTAGTTGTTTCTGTATATGGCAGCCTTGCTGTGGTCGCCAGATCCAGCCTCGCCCTGCACGGACAGATCGATGCCCGCATGGATGCGTGGATAGCGGTTGAGCAGATCTGCACAAGCATAAGGTCCGCAAGGCGGCTGCAGATCGACGGTCCTCAACTGGAACTGGTCACATCCAGTCCGATCTTGTCGAAAGGACCTGTTGGTCTGTACAGGATCCTTGTCCGCCTGGATAGTCGCAACCATGGGCTCTTGGTTGCCGAGCATCCGGTCGCCGGCATGCGGGATGAGCGATGGCATCCATTGCTTGGCCATGTCGAGTCTGTGGATTGGATGGATGAGTCTGCAGGCAGGGGGCTGGAAGGTCTGGTGAGGATAAGGATCGCACTCGAGGATCTTCCAGGTCGGTCTTATCGGATTGAGCGGACGATCAAGACCTGTTGCCAGGTGGGATATGATAGGCAGAAGGCCGACTGAGAAAGGTCTTGTCCTGATCGCGGTGGTCTTTGCACTGACTGCAATGACAGGGCTGGTACTTGTGCTGCATGCCAAGATGCTCAGTTCCATGCGGACTGTAGACGCCTTGGCAATGTCTGCAAAGGCCTTCAGTTGTGCGCAGGCCGGTCTAGAGGTGGCAAAGGCCCTGTCCTGGCAGGATGGGCCGAGGTCGTGGCCGTTGCAGGTCAGTTTGGTTCTAGGGGAGGCTAGGTGCAGCCTCGAGATCTCGGATGAGCAGGGTAGGTTCAACCTCAATACCATCCTAGGTCCTGATGGGGCGGTAGATCAGCAGAGGCTAGGTCAGCTGAAGCGTCTTATCGGATTGGCCGGAATAGACGATAAGGGGCTGGCCGATCGAATAGCCGCTTGGCTGGCCAGGCAGAGGCAGGCCGGAAAGGGCAAGGTCAGTTCCATGGATGAGGTCCTTACCATGGATGTAGAAGACAGGCAGGTGCTGTACAGACTGCTGCCTTACTTGACCGTGCACGGGGATGGGCTGATCGATCTGAACGCCGCCCCTGCGTTGGTGCTACAGGCATGTCTAGACGACCAAGACCTAGCCGCGCGGATCATTGCCAAGAGGGCAAGCAGGCCCTTTGGTGATGTGGCTGAGCTGAGGAACCTGGGCCTGGACGAGATGGCTACATCCAGATTGGAGGGCCTCTTTGCGGTCAGGTCACAGGCAGGCTGGCTGCGGGTAAGGGCCGCTGGCCAGGTAGGCCAGGTCCGTAGGTGGATATGTGCAATAATCCATGCAAACCCGTCGACAGGTGCGGCCGATGTTATCTCTTACTGGCAGCAGTGTGTCTGGTAGGACATTGGGCATGAAGAAGGCGATTGGCATCGAGATTCTAGAGGACTCCATCAGGATCGTGCAGATGGTCAGGGACAGGCGTTGCCTCTTGGTCGAAAAGGCTGCGGTCTGTCCTATGCGGCGCAGTACCGACCAGCCTGCAGAGATCCTATCTCAGATGGGGACCTCGGCAGGTCTTGATGTGACCAGTCCTGTGGCTGTGGCCCTCGCCCCGCAGCAGGTCTATTACAGGCCCAGCCCCCTTTGGCGGATCCCTCCAGATGCCATTCCCATACCTGCAGACCAGTTGGTGATGGCAAGCTGTGTCCAACAAGACCGATCCATGACCGTGGCCACTGCCAGGTCATCCCTGGAAGGCCTGCTGAAGGTTGCACATTGGGCGAGGATCGCCTTGATAGACGCCCCTGCATTTGCTATATGGGCCGCATTGCTTGCAAACCATCCGCAGGCAGCCAAAGGCCGGGTCGTTGTCTGCCATCTGGCCGGTTCTTACCTGACCATACTGTGCGGACAGGATGGGCAGTTGGTCTATGTCCGAAACACACCGTGGGCACGTGACGGGGCAATGACTGGCCTAGCTGGTCTGATCGGTGCCACATACCAGAGGGCATTCGGGGGGCCTGTGCAGCAGGATGCGGTGGTATACCTCGGTTCCTGGGCGGTGGATAGGTCCTCTGTCACAAGGGCGATAGAACTGGAGCTGGGCTTGAGGACCGTGCAGATTGACCTGGCCGCGAGGGTCGTNTGGGAGAAGGCCAGCCCAAGGCCTGAATTGTTGGTCGCAGAGGGGCTTGCACTGAGGCTGCTTGTGCCGACGGCCAGGGGGGTGAACCTGATAGCTGCAGATAGGCAGGACCACCGCGTACAGATCCGAAAGGAGATACAACTATGCGGGGTCTTGGTCATGTTGGTCATGTTAGGCATATTGGCAGGACTATTGCTCCAGAGGGCCAGTCTCAGGTCCGATCATGCTAGGATTACCCAGCGGATCCAGTCGGTCCTCGACCTGGGCCTTGCGGATCGAGTGGCTTGGGCGAAGACAGGGCCATTTGCCCTGAGGCTTGTGGATCAGAGACTGCATGATCAGACCCTGCTGATGGATTGGCAACAGGGCCGTTTGGGGCCACTGGTCGTCTTAGAACAGATTGCAAGGTCAAGGCACGGCCTCGCAGGTATCGTAGTCCAGCGGATACGTATCGACAGAGATGGCCTGAGTATCTACTGCCGCTGCCCCTCATCATCGCAGCTAGACCAGTGGAAGCAGAGGCTCCATGTCTTGCCAGGGCTGGGGCGGTTGCGGGTGGACCCCGTGGGCGACGCTGATGCAGCAGGTTTTGTGATCCAGGCTGCATACAATGAGGATGGGCATGATGGCAAGACGTAGGCCTTTGACTAGGTCAGTCGTGTTCCTGGCGGTCCTTGGAGCTCTGGCCATATACCTGAACGTGGTCGGGTCTTTAGCCACGGAGATAGGCACCTTGCGCGATGGGTTGGTTATCAAGGGCCAACAGCTCCATGAACTTACGGCAAAGGTGGCCCGGCTTGCGGTCTTACAAAGGGAATTGGGCGGGGAGGAATCATCCGGGCCGTTGGACCTTCTCAGCGAGGCTAGGGCGGTCTTGGCAAGGCTAGGGCTCCAAGACAGGTGCCTAGNTAAAGAGGTCCCAGCGGATCAGCAGNCAAGCCATCTTAGGTGCACGGCCGTCGACCTTGCTGGCCAAGGTCTGGTCCCGGACCAGCTGATAGGTCTGATCCAGGAATTGATGGCCCTGTCGAGGTTTGTGAGGATTGAATCGCTGGATCTGGTTCGACAGGACCAAGGTGGATTGATTGACATGAAGCTCAGGATATCCATCCTTCAGCCAGCTCGATCCTCAGCGCCCAACAAAAAGGGCCTGTATCTGGAGGATACAGGCCCCAAGCACGTTGAACCTAAGGCAGCTATAAGGGGAATCTCTCGAGACCACTCAAGTACAGGTCTAGGATCTCGTCCTCGGTAAGCGCCCGCTTGTAGATATTGAACTCATGTATCTGTCCGATCCACTCGGGATCGCCTGCATAACCACCCTTGCACAGATAGGCATAGTTGGTGCTTATACCACTGATCTTGTTGGC
>JGI24721J44947_10000434_pt1 | contig 54820 bp, 57 predicted proteins | sample YelNatPaOPGAMG01_FD_44947 | JGI IMG/M metagenome (IMG submission 44947) | reverse complement strand
GTCACGCCAACTATTGCAATATCTATCGATGAATGTGTAACTGCAAAAACATACCACACTATCACAAGGCTGGAGACAGATGTGGCCGATCTCGAAGTTAGNCTCATTCCAAAATATTTTTGAAAGTTCCCATTTTTAAGAATACTGCCNGATCTGTTAGCCATATCCTGAACTNCGGTGGTGACCTAGGGTATCTCTAATATTTCGGAACCCAATTCCACCTGAAAAACTTTAAATTATTGTTTTTTTGCCACTGACAAAATTTAAGAGATTTCCAGTTACAAAAAGGTCTGGAATTAAGTCAAAGGCGGTATTCACATTTTAGTTTGAACGAGTATTGACTAAGTNGGTAGATGTTGGAATATGTTATGTGAACGGTATGTGATTTAGGATATAAACCGGGATTGAGAAAATGATATTGTGAATAAAAGAGCAAGGAACATAGTGAGAACATAGGACAGACCATTGCAATCATTTGGATTCAGTGATTTTTTTAGGAGGGTTAAAATACNGGCCTGATGAGGAAGAAAACCCTTGAAGTAGGTGTGGTAGTGCTTTTCGTCGGTGTCGCTATTATGATTCTTGCCGGCGTGGCTATATCGGGAGCAGCAGTCCTATCCTCTCACTATTCCCTTCATTCGCGGGGAGAATACGTTTCTGATGAACTTTCAGTTTCCAGCACTGGTCGGATAGCAGTATTCGGAAACGGAACGACGGGAACTTTGGGACTCGTAAGTGCTGCAGAACTGAATGCGGTAAACACATCAAACATAGCCTNGATGGCCCTAACGCCTTCCACCGCTCTCGGCGGCCTTCAGATTTACAGCGTCAGCACGGGAAACTATTATTTCGTGATTTTTGGAGACTCAGCTCCTGAATATGTCTACGCTTCATTTTCAGGTAATCTGTTTGATGAACTTGCTGTCAGCGCAATTTCAGGATTTGCGTTGTTTCTTTCCGGCGTCGCAATNGCAGTTACAGGAATATTCCAGCATGAAAAGCGGTGACTGCCCTCCCCGCAAATTCTATTTTCCCCCGACCCATACGTGGAGTGAAAAATATTTATCCCACGGTATAATGCACGAAAGCAGAAACATCTGCTAAGTCAGGGGAGAATAAATTTAATGACAATCTTTCAAGGTAAGGCCAGGAAAAAATTTACGGGCGGCAAGTTAGTCAGATCAAGATCAAAGCGCAGGCATGAACTCGGCAGGGAACCGACTCTTACAAAGATAGGNNCAACTTCCCGGAAAATTTTCAGGGGCTACGGAGGAAACACCAAGGTAGCAGTAATGATAGCTGCTGAAGCAAANGTTTATAATCCCAAGGACAAAACCACAAAGAAAACAAAGATAGTCACTGTAAAGGAAAACCCGGCTAACCCCCACTATGTACAGAGAAACATTATGAACAAGGGGACCGTTATCATGACCGAACTCGGTGAAGCGAGGATTACATCCAGACCGGGTCAGGAAGGAACCGTCAACGCCATACTTCTATGACCTCCACACTTTATTCCCAGTATTTTAACAGCACTATTTCCAGGAGGCTGGGACGCCGGATTTCACGTAGTGCCGCCAAAAACTTCTCCGACCAGAAACTTGAAGATCTCCTAAGGTCAATAAACGCTAAATTCGAGACGCGCCCGGCAAAATACTGCAGAGCTCCATGGCTTGGCGGGAATATTTATGTTATAGATTCATCCTTGAAGAAATCCACAATCATTAAAATGCTTGAAAGAAAACTACTTTGAATGTTTTTTCTTGATCTGGTAGTATTGGAGTGGATGCCTTAACCACTCTTGGTTGCAGAGGGTGTCATCGCCCATATAGCATAGGTGGTTTGACTTGAGTACAGCGCACTTTGGTGGGGAATATTCCGTTCCGGATATTTCTCCTGTGACGTGATTCACCTGGTATACTGTCATCTTCTCATTGTAATCCGGGGCTGTTTTGAAAAGTCCTATTATATCGCCGCTAGTCATGCCAGTCTTATGGAGGAATGATACCAGCGTGAATCTTGCAAGATGGGGCAGGTTCACGCCCGATTTCATCTCCGATATGTATTCTCTTATGCAAGGAGGGAATTTTGTAGAATCAACGGCCCCGAGATCTACCTTTCTGCTGGATTTCAGTTGGTCGTACAATATTCGCATTGATGAGATAAATTCCGCGTATGGTTCAAAAACATCTACAACATCATTCATTGAGATGTTTTCAACAGTGCGGAACACAGACCTGACAAAAAACTCTCTGGCTATCTTGATTACTACATCCCTGTTCGCGTATACAGTACCTTTGTTTACTGGCTGGTATGAGAGCCTGTACTTTTCACCGCTGATCCTGATATTGTTCCTTATGAACGTATCGAATGGCACAGAAAATATTTCTCGATCTACATCGAAGTCAAGGTGCATGCCCATTCTACGACAGTAATCTTCAATGTCCTCATCCGCAAACCCCTCTAACTCAGAAGTTAGTATGTCTCTCTGACCATTTACAAATTTAGAGGTCAGCACGCTTTCATCGAGGTAGCGAAGCAACCACAGGGTAAACATGAAAGTTACGTTGCTGATTATCTTTGGCTTGTATTCATCTGATACGAGATCATCAATGCAATCTATGGCTGTTCTTCTCGTTTCTGAGAAAGCCTGCTCCCTGGACTCAACGATCTCCCTTACGCTGGAGAGGCCGAATTTGTCGGGCGCAAGTATTTCTACAGCACTGTTCATGAAATTTCTATCAGATCGGAAGGGGCGGTAGTGATCTTCTCAAAGCCGTCTTTCTTCACTATGACATCATCCTCTATTCTTACTCCGCCAACTCCTGGAACATATACTCCCGGCTCAACAGTGACCACCATGTTCTCCTTAAGGGGGAAATCGTACCCACTGGAAAGTGCAGGGTGGTCATGAACGTCCATCCCGAGCCCGTGACCCAGTGAGTGGATAAATCTTCCCTTGTATTTGCTGGAGTCAATTATCTTCCTTGCGATACCGTCTATGTCCCGTCCGTTTGCGTTAGCCTTGATTGCGTTCATGCTGTCCGTCTGGGCCTGCTTGACAACACCGTACATTTCTTTCTGTTCCGCTGATGCTCTTCCAAAGACAACAGTTCTAGTTATGTCTGAACAGTACCTCTTGTAAAGTGCTCCGAAATCCATCAGGACAAAATCACCTTTTTTAAGTTTCCTTGAACCGGGGGAATAATGTGGCATCGAGCTGTTGGATCCGAAAGCGATGATTGTGCTGAAGGACGGCTCTGAGGCACCAAGTTTCATCATTTCATATCCAAGTAGCGCCGAGAGCTCACTTTCAGTCATGCCCTCCTTAAGCTCCTGAATGACCTTCTCTACTGCCCTGCTTCCGATCCTTGCTGCCTCTCTCAGTTTATCCAGTTCTTCCGGCGACTTGAGGCGCCTTGCTTCTGCTATGGTGTTAGACACGTCAACAAATTCTTTGTCGGGAATGATCCTGAGCAGCTCTTTGTACCTGTCGAGTGTTAGTGATGAATAATTAAGGCCGATGGTATTGACATTCTTAAGTTCATCCTGAAGTATTTTATTCTTCTCGCTATTGGAATTGAATACAAGGGTGTCCAGTCCTGTTGATCGTGCAGATTCCTCTTCAAGGTTCGAGGTTATTATCTTTATTTTGTCAGGAGTGACGATGAGAGCTGATCCCTCAAATATACCGCTTTCTGCTCCGGTTAGATAGAAGAACGTCTTGTCGATTGAGCCCTCTCCTCCATTCAGGATAAGAATAGTGTCTGTTTCGCGAGCGTAGTCAAAAATAGGTTTGTAATTCATTATACTGTATCTGGATGCAAAATATAATTATTTGCCGTTGGATGACTAGACACTGAGATGAGAATTACAGAGATTTTCCACAGCATTCAGGGAGAGGGGNTTTACATGGGCATTCCGATGCTTTTTGTTCGGACCAACAGATGTAACTTGAGATGCAGATGGTGTGATTCAAAATACACGTTCTCCGGCGGTTATGAAATGCCNCTTGAAGAGATAGTGGAAACTGTCAGAAAAACAGGCGAGGAGTGGGTATGTTTTACAGGAGGTGAACCTCTGATACAGAAGGAAGCACTTGATTTTGTTGCATCTGTGGTAGAACTTGGGAAGAAGGTCCTGATCGAGACAAGTGGTTCCATCAANGTTGGAAAATACGTCTTTTCTGATTCTATCAGCATTGACATGGACGTAAAGACGCCATCTTCGCATGAGGAGAATTCCTTCCTGCCTGAGAATCTGAAATATCTTCGTGAAAATGATTACCTTAAATTTGTAATTTCGGATGCCGCTGATTACGATTTCTCNAGAATCTTCCTGGAGAGGATAGCCAGCAGGATAAACGCTGTATTCCAGCCCGCTTGGGGTTCAGACGCGAAATTCCTTGTCGAGTCCGTGATAAGGGACCAACTCAGGGTCAGAGTCCTTCCGCAATTTCATAAGTATGTATGGGGAGAAATCCCGGGAGTGTAGGNCTGTATGGAAAACGATTTGGTTCTATCTGGCAGGTTCTATTACAAAGGAAAATTCCAGGAACTGATGGTGGGGATACGATCCGGCGCAGTTACTGAGATAGGGAAAGCGATCNCTGGCGGTAGGGTCATGAAAATAGAGGGTGGTATTTTGCCGGCATCCACAGATACCCATGTCCATTTTCGTGATCCAGGGGAGACGGACAAGGAGGATTTCCAGAGTGGATCAATGAGCGCTGTTTATGGAGGTACGACNACTGTTATGGATATGCCAAACAACATTGTTCCCATAACTGACTACGAACGTTTTGAGAATAAACTGTCCGCAATACGTGGACGAAGTTATTGTGACTACGGCCTNTATTCCATGTACAATGGAAATAATGCTGAAGTTTTATCGCCTAGAAGCAATGGAGTAAAAATATATCTTGGCGGTAGCACAAATACTGGCGGCGTTACNGTAAGGGAGCAGGATATTCCGATCCTTAATGCCATGGAAGTTCCAGTAGTATTCCACGCAGAAGATCAGCAATGCCTCAAGGAGAACAGCCGTGAAGCAAGGAATCTGAGGGAGCATAACCTTTCCAGGCCAGTTATATGTGAATCGAAGGCCATAGGAAAAGCTCTTGAGTTTGACCTGAAACATAGGGTAATAACGCATCTGACGGATTACAGCGCTGTGGTGGGTAATTCAGGCAACAAGGCCATATATGAGGTCACTCCTCACCATCTCCTTCTGAACGATGATCTTAACCTGGGATCATATGGGAAAGTCAATCCACCACTCAGGTCTAAGGAAATACAGAGCAATCTGCTGGCGCACTATCTGTCAGGGGACATACCCATAGTTTCCACAGATCATGCCCCACACACAGAAGGAGAAAAGGAGGATTTTCAGTATGCCAAGTCAGGCATAATCGGTGTAGAGACAAGGGTTCCATTGCTGCTTGGACTCGTTTCCAAGCACATACTCGATCTTGACATCCTCTACCGTACNGCTATATTAAACCCGGCCAGGCTTTTCGGGATCAAGAAAGGCATGCTTGAAGTCGGGTACAGGGCNGATTTCATCTCTTTTAGGACAAGTAACTTAAAGCGCATTAACCCCGACCGCCTGCATTCCAAGTATCCACTTTCGCCATTCGGAGGATTCGAAGCTGTATTTCCGGACTTTGTAATGATGGGGGGAAACGTCATATTGGAACGGGGGGAGATTATTGATGATAAGCTTGGTTCCTTCCAGGAGAAAAGTGTAGGATAAATTTTTAATTAATCTGTGCATCATAATACATTGAACATCTCAAAGAAGGATGCGGAGCGCATAGCGAGGGAAAGGATCTCGGGTCTTGTCTTCATGGCCAGATCGCATCATGAGATGTCCACAAGATACCTTTCAATAGCCGAGAACATAGCGAAGCGGATGGACATTACGCTGCCAAAGGATATAAAGAGGGCTTACTGCAAATCGTGCAAACACCCGTACGATGGTAGCAGCAGGATCAGGGTCAAAGGGGGTTTAGTTACAGTAAAATGCGCTTACTGTGAAGACGTACGAAGAATTCCCTATAAGTTAAGCTGAACGCGTTCATTGTTATGAATTTCTGCTGAGCCAGGCTGATAAGTGGCACACTATAAACCGTTCATGCCTGAATCAGATATAAAGAGGAAACCAGAAATTTACGCGTAAACTGATAGGCTGGTTGATATCGCAGTCTCAAAATTTAAGTAAGAAAGGTTTGGTCAAAAATCCAGAAAATCAGTCGGCAACCGTTTCTATATGGAACATTATCTTGAAACCCTCGAGTGTAGCCTGAATCTTGTCCGCAAACCAGATGGAATCATCGGTTGAGGCACTGCTTCCCCACTCGTAAACCATATCGTGTTCCCCTATTACCGGCTTGAATCCGAGTGACCTGAGTCTGTTTATTATTTCGCTGGGTTTGGCCCCTTCACTGAAGAACGTGACGTCAAGGTATGTTTTCATCGAATTCCAGTCATAATTGGAGGTTTGTATATATGTTTTTCTTATCTACGTTACCATTCCTCTTCGGGGTTTGCCGAATAATCATGGTGAAAAATTCCGGTCTTTGAGTATTTGGAGGGGGATCGACATGGATACCACATAGTTCGGTTCGTCCACAATTTCGCTTATGCTGAGGTTTCCGCAAACGCTGCACAGTACATACGCCTCCTCCCCCGTCAGACCAAAATGGCTGAGTTCATCTATCATGTTAAGCAGTGCCAGCCTTGAGGCGTCCTTAAGATCTCCCGAAATCCCCATTGTTACACTAAAGTCTCCACTCGAAGATACTTTTGAATAAGCTCTTGGGTAATTAATGGAATGACCTTTGATAAGGTGAATTCCTAAAACAGCCTCCGCCGAAGTCTCAATCGCCGTACCGCATACCTCTCCATCTCCCTGGGATGCATGGGGATCCGAAACAGATAGAAGAGCACCTTCAACGTTTACCGGAAGATAAATTCTTGATCCCACGCCGAGTAGCCGGTTATCCATATTCCCGCCGAAATACTGAGGTGGGATCATGCCAAATTTACCNTCTTTCGGCGCNGTTCCAACGACTCCGAGAAAGGGGNNGATTGGAACCGAAANCCCCTCAAGGAAACCCTGAGTTTCAGTGGTGGCAAATTTATCCAACTTCCATATGACGAGCTTTTCGCTGAAATCATCCTTCAGAAGCCCCATTTCTGGGATTATGGCACTCCATCCCCATGGAGCTGTTTTAATCTCCTTGAGATCAATTTCGAGGGTATCACCGGGCATCGCACCATTGACATAAATTGGTCCCACTGCACCATCGTATCTTGAAGAATCTATCCTCCTGAGATCGTCGGTTTTATATTCTCTCTTGATCTGCCATGTAGAAGAATCAGGAACGGATATTGAGACGGTTTCGCCACTGTCCATGTATAGAACCGGGTTGTTTGAACTATTCCAGGAAAAGTGTATATTTTTTGTGTCCTTTCCATCTATTTGTTTCATTTTCATTTCTCCTTCCCAATTTTTGATGGCCACCAGTTATACCTTTTCATTATCAGCATGATTGCAGGGACAAAAAATGGCCAGCTTATGAATGTATCAACTATGACTCCAAGCGCCAGACCCGTTCCAATTTCCTGAATTATCCCTATTCCACTAAAAGTCAGCGAGAAGAAGATTGCAAAAAGCAAAAGTCCGAGCGTAATGATTACTCCTCCGTTTTCAACGATGCTAGTACGGATAGCGTCCTCGTTGCTCATTCCCTTTATCACTGCTTCTCGTGCCCTGGTTATCATGAATATGTCATAATCCAGACCAACCGCAAGAAGTGTTATGAAACTGAAAAGGGGGAGAAATATAAGGATCGGAAGTTGGAGGATATTGAAGTAGATAATATAAGTGACAGCGAGAGACACAAGAACGGATGCCATAACCATTATTATGAGGCGAACAGGTGTCAGCAAAGAACTCAGCTGTATCATAAGCACAACAAAAACTGCAAGTGCCAGAATGGGTACAATCTTTGAAAAGGTTTGCGCGGTATAACTGTAAGCATCATTTAATCCCTGGGTGAGTCCACCTATTTCATATGTGTAATCGTGGGACCCTGGCGCCTTATTTATCACTNCCGGAAGGTTGTTGACCGCGGTGGAGGAGTATGAATTCCAAGCTACCTGGGATAGCTGAAAAGTTATCATTGCATAGCTTTTATTCTGCCCTATGGAGTCATTAATGTACTGGTAGTAGAGCGAGGAGTCTTCAGGCGTGTACGAGGCAAGTTCGGATGTGTTTACATAATATCCGAACGGATATGTTGGACCATAGACCTGGCTAATTGCACTATCATCTATCAAGGCAGATTCCACTGATGTGACCTGGTTCATTTCAGTTGTATTGTACGCTCCGTTTACTATAAGTGGTGAGGTGAAGTTGAGGATAACATATCCTCTGTCAAAGAAGTCTCCGTGGAAGGAATCATTAACCTGTTGAAGTGCCTGTATACCACTGCTGCTGGGTACAAGGCTGAATACGTCCATGCTGCTTGGTGTTGTTGCATACACGTAAAGTCCAAATAGTGCAAAAAGGACAAAAATTACTGCTACCTTCCTTCTGTTCCGTATTACCCCGCCGGCAATTTTTGTCATTGAGTGCTCAAATGGAAATTTCCTGTTGGCTACTATCTTTGATGGCCAGAACAGTTTCTTACCGAAAGTGGNAATCATTGCAATAAGAAGTGTGTTGGCCAGCATTATGGACACGGTAACTCCTATTGCATTAGTCAGTCCAGAATCGCTGAATATTGGAACGTCCGCGATCCACAATACTATGTAAGACATTGCGACAGTCAATCCGGAAGTAAAAACTGCATGNCCAGCCCACTGTGCTGATTCAGGTATTGGATCTGGGCTATTCTTGCGGAGTTCCTGTCTGTATCTTGACATGATATAAACTATATAGTCGCTTGTTAGCCCAAGGATCAGTATGAGGAGAAGTGTTGGTGTTATGAAGGAAACGGTTGAATGCAGAACATATTTGTAAATTAAGCCATTGATACCCATGGATATTACAGCAGAAAAGCCAAAGATAAGAAGAGGAATGAAAGCTGCTATGGGGGATCTGAAGAAAAGTCCTATAATTATGACAGATAGGATAATGCCTATTATCAAGGCCTTTGCCATTCCATCCAGGGATTCTCCAGCAAGTTGATTGTCTAGTGCTGAGGAACCAGCCACNAGGTACACGCTATTGGGTATGGTGCTGGTATAGGTTGAGGTAATGTTGTNTATGGAGCTGATAAGGGAGGCGGACGTGTTCTGGTCAAAGGAAGCTATGATTATCGTTGTGCTGTTATCGTATCCTACAAACTGATGAAATACAAAGTAGCTTGGAACTATTGGGTATGTTGAAAAATCACCGTCAGCCAACTCCTGCTGGATTGCCACGGTTGAATTGGTTGTATAAAGGTATTTTATAAAATCACTAATTGTGGCAGTGTTAACGGAAATAAGTGGGTTATGTGCAAACAGACTCTCGGTAGCGTTTACCAAAAAAGATGAGCTTAGGGTCTCTATGGTTGTATTCGATGGTTTCAGCCCCTGATTCAAGACGTCAAGAGTAAAATTGCGGATGCTCATGTTAAGGCCTGATTCTATAAGGTTGGCCTCATTTGTGCTTGAAGAATATGAACTTGAGATAATTGCAAGACTTGCATTGTAGGTTGCGCCGGGCGGATCCGCGAGATAAGAATCAAACAGTGTAGTGTCGTGGATAGCTGTCATAATGGGGTAGATATGAAGATTGATTGCCATACTTACGAAAGTTGGATTATTTAATGTTGAATTCACGGAATTACTCATATTTATGGCAGGATAATTTGTGGAGGGAGAATTTTTTGAAGTGGCATTCCAGTAAGAGGAAAATACGTCAACATACTCTATTGCCAGTGAGGAAATAGATGGCAACCCAAGTGCTACCCTTATGGTGGAGTTATACGCTGAAGAACTGGCGCTCGTGGAATTGTGACTACTAGCGAAGGCAGTTGAATAATTATCAAGGTATAGTAATGGAAGACCGTATTCAAATCCAATGGTATTGTTTATGTTCGAGTAATATTCTGTTGTACCATTGATCAAGCCGGCGGTACCAGAGAGTTCAAGCTTTAATTCTGGAACAGTGGTTCTTAGAGTACTGTTTTCCAGACCATATACGGATGTCAACCCTGTATAACCAGGAACGGTCTGAAAATATAAGTTCAGTCTGTTGATAAGATTCTGAAGATCCGCCGAGGATTTCTGATTAGTTACTGGTGTGTTGTTAGTTACAATAACCACTGATGAGCCGCTACCCGCAGAGGAAGAAGAAGGAAACTGAGTATCGAATAGTGCGCTTGCCCTGTAATCCATTGAATTCTTGGTTACAATACTATTTGTAAGGTCATAGGAAGTTTCACTGAAGAGTAATGAAGCAAACGGTAGCATGACAAGGAACAGGACAACCCAGATAATTATTATCTTTTTACTATGATTCTTAGAGATTATGCCCAACTTCCTAAAGGCGGTTTCAAACATTCAGCGGTATATGGCTGCGTGTTATAAAATCATTTTTAAAGTGATTCATACTTTATATAACACAAGCTCCGCGTGGGATTAACCAATTGAATTCTCTCCTTGAACAACCATTTGAAAATACGGTTCTCTTCAATCTATTGTGGGTAAACTAAGACCTTCTGCAACCAGATAGTTGATGGTAATCACTCGAAAGTTATCAAAGCGATTTTTATTTATGGAAATGTTCCAATGTTCCGGGGGATATCATGGATAAATATCCGTGGAGAAGTATACTCGTTTGTTTGACATAAATCAAACAGGAATATTTCATATAATCCCGATTCATTCCTTACTACCGGGCGGAGGTTGTCGAGCTAGGTTAAAGGCGATGGATTCAGGGTCCATTCCCGTAGGGGTCCGCCGGTTCAAATCCGGCCCTCCGCATTTAAGTTATCAACTCTAACTTTGGCAAATCTACGTAACTTATTTTTACAAATCCTGCAATTTCCATGGTTTGATGGGAAGACCTATACACGCCCATATCATTTATTTGTATAATTTGCCAAACTATCCCAGCTGGGTTCTGGAGCATAAGAAAGGGGATGACCGCTATCTCGCAGTGGTAACACACATGCGGTCAAGGGTTGGTGGCATAATATCTGCAATACGTGGCAAAAACAGCATGGAGGCGTATTCGTCAAAGATTCAGGTTCTCTTCGCCTCCCGCACTGATCATGATTCACCGGCGTATTTCAGAATAATGCAAGGTGCAACCAACAGTGTTGCATCACTTGTAACATCCATGAAGGAATCCGGCGTCAAAAGGGTCGTTCTGGTTGCAAATACCGGATTCAATTCCTCATCAAATCTGAGGGATTTGAACTCCATATGATATCGTAAAACATTCCGCTGAGGCGAAACTCAAAGATTGCGGATTACTTAGCTGATAAGGAGAAGCTTATCTTTCCAAGGGCGAAAAAAGATGCATACAAAGGAATTCATCCTAAAAAAGGTAATTCTCAACTCGTTGCACGGAATTCTGGAATGCAGTATGAGCACAGTGTTTGTAAATTAGACACATAATATTGAAATATACGTTATAAATGCGACCTTTAACTTTGGCTCACAGAAGAAAATTGCCAAAATTGGCTATGATTGGGCACTCACGCGAATATAGTCATGAAAGCTATTGTCACCAATCTACCCACGTCATCCAAAGGTCAGGGTTAGGTAAGAACAAATTAATAATGGAGGAAAACTGGCTTGAATCAGAACACTGGATTTACACGCATTGAGATATTAAGGAAGGGGGAAGTATTCGCATCTCTAATAGATGCAGCCACGGACTTCTATAAGCGTGGGTGGCTACTTGGCACAAGCGGTAACCTGAGCGCAGTACTGNAGCAAGAACCATTTCGCATTGCTATTACAGGAAGTGGTGTTGANAAAGGGCACCTGAGGGAAGACCAGATAATAGAGGTGGATGAAACCCTGAATGTATTGTCCGGCAATTACAAGCCATCAAGTGAAAGTGCCCTGCATGTAACCTTAGAGAAAGGAATTGGATGTAAGGCAGTATTTCATACCCATTCAATATGGAGTACAATCCTTTCGCAAAAATATGCGCAAAGGGGAGGGTTTGAGATCAAGGGATACGAGATGCTCAAAGGGTTGAATAATGTGAACACACATGAGCATACGGAATGGTTTCCCATTATTGAGAATTCACAGAACATGGCAGATCTAGCTGCGCGTGTGAAAATAGTTCTGGCAACCAAACCACATATCCACTGCTTCCTGCTGAGCGGACATGGGCTGTATACATGGGGAACAACAATTGAGGAGGCAAGGCGACACGTGGAAGCGATTGAGTTTCTGCTGGAAGTCTTTGCTCATTCTGAAAATTCCTTTAACCAGAGCTGATTGCAAACAAGAGGAGATTAAAAATGGTAGTGGTGAGAATACCCGACAAGGGGATAAGAATAGATGATAGCACTGAGGCGGGCGAATACCTGTCCTCCATAGGCATAGAATATGAGGTATGGGATACGAAGAAGAATCCAGATGCTGGTGCTCCTGCGGATAAAATATTGCAGGCATATTCCAACGAAATAGACAAGCTGAAGAAGGATGGCGGTTACACAACTGCTGATGTAATAGATATTAATTCAACAACGCCAGGACTTGATGCTATGCTGGCTAAATTCAATAAGGAGCATTTGCACAAGGAGGACGAAGTGAGGTTCACCATATCAGGGCATGGCATATTCCACATCCATCCGGAAAACTCAGACGTTGTTGCAATAGAAGTTTCTGCAGGGGACCTGATCAGAGTACCCAGAGGTATGCATCATTGGTTCGATCTGTGCGAAGACAGATACATCAGGGCGATCAGGCTGTTCCAGGACATTTCAGGATGGACGCCATATTACGTAAGGGACGGAGTTGATAAGAACTACCAGCCCATGTGCTTTGGGCCTGCATATATTATGGCAGATAAAAAAAGGAACTGAAGCATGCCTGCAGTNGTTAAGGACGCCTTGGGTGTCCTCCTGGACATAGAAGGTACCACCACGCCAATGGACTTTGTGCATACCACGCTTTTCAATTATGCGAAAGAGAATATTGGGCAATTCCTTAAGAAAAATTTNCACCGAAATGACATTTTTAAGATAGTTGATGACCTCAGTAATCTGCGCTGGTCAGACTCTTCGTTTTTAACGGAGAATCCGACATGGGACGAAAGCAGCACAGATAAAAAACTTGAATCGGTCACCCGCTATTGTATCTGGCTTATTGATCGGGACAGCAAGGCGTTTGCGCTAAAGGATCTGGAAGGTCTTATCTGGATGGATGGCTATAATAGAGGAGAGCTGAGAGGAAATATTTATGANGATGTACCCGGCGCCTTGAAAAGGTGGAAAAACTCAGGAAAGAAAATATATATTTACTCTTCTGGAAGTGTTCTGTCCCAGAAGCTCCTTTTCAGCACAACCGTTCACGGAGATATGACCAAGTATATAGAAGGATATTTTGACACATCCATTGGAAAAAAGGGAAACCGGAGAAGTTATGAAGCGATTTCAGAAATCACCGGTATCCCGGCACATAATTTTCTCTTCCTTTCAGATACACCAGCGGAAATAAATGCAGCAGTTTCAGCCGGGTTCTCCGGCATGCTTGTTGACAGGGAAAAGGGTTCACAGGGAGCCTGTCGTTCAGAAAACACAATCTCCGATTTCAATGAATTAATTTTGTCGTGACTGTTATCGATAGTGTGAACCTGTAGAAATCCTGTGGTACTGCCTGAATCAAAAAAAAAAGGAGCGCCGTATCTACTGATACAGGCCGGTCTCCTCTATGGTCTTTTTACGTTCTACAACATTCTTTCCAATGCTGTCTGAAAGCCCTTTGTAGAACTTTATAACATCTTCATCAACTGATGGCCTTATGACTTTCAGTGCTTCTGAAAAGTTCTTCTCTGTAACCTCAGTAGCATCAGNATTCTGCCTGTATGCCATCATTCCTGCTTCCCTGCAGAGATTTTCCAGATCTGCACCGACATAACCATCTGTTTTCTCTGCTATCTTCTTCAGATCAACGTCCTTGTTAAGAGGCATATTCTTTGTATGCACTTTCAGGATATTGTATCTGCTGTCCTTGTCTGGAGGTGGTATATACACGAGTTTGTCAAACCTTCCTGCCCTGAGCAGAGCATTATCTATGATATCCGGACGGTTTGTTGCGGCAATAACCACAACTCCCTGAAGCACTTCTATACCATCGAGAGATGTCAGAAGCTGGTTCACTATCCTTTCGGTTACACCTGAATCTCCATATGTTCCCCTGCTTGGAGCAATGGAATCTATTTCATCCAGAAAAACGATTGTCGGAGCAACCTGTTTTGCCTTCTTGAATATCTCTCTCACGGCCTTCTCGCTCTCTCCGACCCATTTGCTCAAAACTTCCGGACCTTTTACAGAGATGAAATTGGCGTTGCTCTCGCTTGCAACAGCTTTCGCAAGTAGTGTCTTACCTACTCCGGGAGGGCCGTAAAGGAGGAACCCTTTGGATGCCCGTATTCCGAGCCTCTTGAACACATCCGGTTTCAGCAGCGGTAGTTCTACTGCTTCCCTTAGTTCAGATTTTACAGCCTCCAGTCCACCTATGTCCTCCCATTTTACATTGGGTATTTCAATTGTTACCTCCCTGAGGCTGCTGGGTTCGATCCCTTTCAGTGCCTCCATGAAATCATCCTCTGTTACAGACATTTTTTCCAGAATCTCCATCGGGATTGGCTTGTCAAGATCGATTTCAGGCAAGTATCGTCTGAGCGCATTCATAGCGCTCTCCCGTGCAAGGGCTGCCAGATCAGCACCAACAAAGCCGTACGTGAGGTTTGCAATCTCGGTAAGAAATTGTGTCTTTTTCTCATCGTCCATCCCAAGCGGCATTCCCCTCGTGTGAATTGACAATATTTCCAGCCTGCCTTTCTTGTCAGGGACTCCAATGTTTATCTCNCGGTCGAATCTTCCCGGTCTCCTGAGTGCAGGATCGACTGCGTCAAGACGATTTGTTGCACCTATGACTATGACGTGCCCCCTCTCCTTCAGGCCATCCATAAGNGTAAGCAACTGAGCAACAACCCTTCTTTCAACTTCTCCCTGTACTTCTTCCCTTTTGGGGGCAATGGAATCAATCTCATCTATAAATATTATGGAAGGTTCAGAATCCTCGGCNTTGAGGAAAATTTCCCTGAGCTTCTGTTCACTCTGTCCGTAATATTTGCTCATTATCTCAGGCCCGTTTATTGAGAAGAAATTGGCACCGGATTCGTTGGCCACTGCTCTTGCAATGAGAGTCTTTCCCGTACCCGGGGGTCCATGGAGCAGCACCCCCTTCGGAGGGTGAATTCCCAGACGTTCAAATAGTTCAGGATGNTTTAGCGGNAACTCAATAATCTCTCTCACCCGGCCAAGCTGGTCTGAAAGCCCCCCTATATCCTCGTAGCTTATCCTGGAGACGTCCTCCAGAACCTCGGAAGCAGGCTCTTCCCTGATTTCTATTTTTGTGGTTTCTCCTACCTCAACCGGAACCTTGCTCGGCATGGTCTTGATTACCTTAAATAGCAGCCCTGAGTGACCAGCAAGAGTAAGACCAGGAACACTGATGTTATCCGTCTCAATCATTGGTCTCCTCATCAGCGACTTCTGGACAAATTCATCTATGCCTTCGCCAAACTTCAGGCGCTGATCCTTTCTGATAATTGGTGCCAGTGTAACCTTCTTGGCTTCCTCAGCGTGAACTTTTTTGACCCTGACCTTGTCACCGATCGATGCGCCACAGTTGTTTCTCATTACGCTATCAATCCTGACCATTCCGCGGTTTTCGTCCTCTGGCCTGGCCCTGTAAACCCTGCCGACGGTTTTTTTAGCTTTTTCTATTTCAACAACGTCGCCGATTTCGGTTCCAAGTGCTATCCTGGAGTCCTCATCCAATCTGACCCTTGACATGCCGGGATCGGTTGAATTAGCTTCGGCAACTCTTAATATTATTCCGTCACCATGTTGCATGCCCCCATATTTGCAAAAGGATATTTAAGAATATAGGGACAAAACATAATTGGAGAAATGACGGCCTCTGTGGCAGACAAGAATATTAATCATCAAACGGGATTCCCCAAGGTGGAAAACCGGAAGTATGATGTTATTATCGTGGGAGCCGGAATAGTAGGGCTCAGCACTGCATATCACATAAAGAACGAGAGTCAGAACCTTAGTGTTCTAGTGGTGGAGAAAGCACCTTCGTATGCCCAGGGGAACACAGGCAAAAGTGCTGCGGGATTCCGTGATATGTTCTCCTCAGAAGTCAATTTCAAACTTTCCTCATCTACGGTTAATTTTTATAAGCACGTCCAGCAAAACCTTGGCTATGACATAGGCATGAATTTTGTTGGTTACCTTTTCCTTATGAGTGACCAGCAGATAAGATCCGGTGTAGTTGAAGAGTTCAAGAAGCGCACCAGAGTCAGGGTACTTGAAAGGGATGAATTATCACGGATACCCAATATAAATCTGAACCCGGACAAAGACGCAAAACAGCTTATGGATCTTGCGGACATAGATGCCGGANTGCTCGGGCTTAATTGTGGAATAATTGAGCCGGANCTGATTGCAAAATTCTATTTTGAAGAATCAAAGAAGATGGGGGTAGAATTTGCATTCAATACAACGGTGGAGAAGGTCAACCTTGCTCCTGTAAACCCACTGAATTTCCCCGGTGAACCATTCAACTGGCAGAAGAAGCAGATAGCTTCTCTGGACACTACAAGGGGAAGCCTTTATGCCGATACATACATCCTTGCAACCGATGCCTGGACAACCGGCCTACTCGATCCACTGGGAGTGGACAGTCACATCAGACCNAAGAAACGCCAGATTTTTTCCCTATCCGGAAGGGAAATTGAGGATACGGTAATGCATTCCGGCATAAACCAGGACGGCATACTTCCGTTCACNATCCTGCCGTCACACGGTGTGTACATAAGGCCAGCCCCCAAGGAGCGATCCATGTGGATTGGTCTCGCCGATGACATTGGAAGGGATTTTTCTTTCACGGAAGACCCCCAGCCTGAACCGGACTTTTACAATTACAGTATGGCTCAGGTTCTTTCTGCTTATTTTCCATCCACTGCAAGGGCAAAAGTCGCTTCAAGCTGGGCAGGTTATTATTCATACAGTACCACGGACATGAACCCATTCATATTCAAGGAGCTTAACATGGTCATAAGCACGGGAACAAGCGGAAGTGGAATCCTGAAGGGAGATGCCATAGGAAGATATACTGCCGCGGTTTATTTTGGTCACAGCAATGCAAAGCTGTATGGTGGTCAAGAAGCAAGCACATCTCTCCTAGGGGTGAATGAAAGAAGTGTGGAAAGAGAACGGTTTATCCTATGATCTCTTCCTTTAACGGGAATCAAAATACTGCATCGCCCTGGAAAGACGTTCTGCGCAGGGTTTGCGATCCCATTCAGTGATAATGCTGCCTTCCAGCAATTCTGTCCCTGAGTACTCGGAGAATTCTTTCAGCAATGACCGGTCGCTGGACATAAATACCAGGGACGGGCCGGTATCTGAAGTGAAATAAATGCCGCTGTTCTTCTTCCTGTATTCGTATAACTTCTCGATCAGCGAGAGGGAAGAGGGATTCTGTATTATTGACCCTGAAGACATCAGCACCGCGTTTATCCTGTAAAAATCCTTCTCTGCCAAAGCCATTATTTCTTCGGTGCTGCTGTTTNCTCTTGCAATGTTCTCGCAAGATGCGAACTTTCCCTGCCCCCACCTGTCATAAAAAGGAGAATCCAGAGCCAAGCTGTGTGCATCATCTGTTCTCAGTGAAGAAGCCGATGGAACAGCAGCTATACATATTTTGTCGAGATCTTTCCTGATCCTGAAGCCAATCGATAATTTTTCCCTGATGGAAGGGTAGGACATCCACATTGCCAGCCCACCTGCTACGGATCTACTCCCCGAACCCGACACCAGCCTTGCGAACCGGCTTACAAAGGGATCATCACCGACTGCCTTTTCTCCGAATACATTGGAGACCAGAGCTCTAGCCACGGCACTTGCGATTGCCGCAGATTCACCTAGCCCCTTGGCTTCACCATATCTTCTCTCACGTTCGATGAAGAACCGGAATGAACCGGTGATGCCGTAGAGGGACTTGAAATAATTTATTGCCTTCTCGGACCTGCGGGTATAGCGATCATCTGAATGCCCATCGAGGACAACAGAGTCCTTTCCCCCTTCTTCCAGACTCTGGCAAAACGCATGAGCCCTTGAGAAATCTGTGGTGATCGATACAGATGGAAAATTCGCTATGTTGATGACCCTGTCAGAATACCCGAGGAATTTCTCGATTCCCGTTATGGGGTAACCGAGACCGTAGGTTATTTTTCCCGGGTCATAGGATGGATCATAACTACCTACTTCAGGAAATACTCCATCGCGTTCAAGGCCGTGAAGCAGAGCCTCACCCATATCATTGAAACTTGTCATTTATCCCTCGCACCTCCGATTCAACGAAGGCCAGAACTGCTTTCAGTGCTTTCCTATAGTCACTGCTCTCAAAGATTCTTATGCCATAACTCCTGGACTCCTCAAGCGAGTAATCCATCATAAACCGGTAAGTATCCAGCTGTTCTGCCAGTCTTTCGCCTGGAGAGTTGGCATGCGTGAAGTTCACCCGTTCCTTGAGCCGATCACGGTGAATATCAATATCATGGATGTACAGATAAATTGGTATAATCTGGTTTAACAGGTCCCTCCCCAGTTGAGAGGGGACGAAGTGAAGCTGCTCGATCACCATATCTTCTCCATTGATCACTGCTCTCCTTATTATGGCGCTGATGCCAGCGTTCATGACTTCGGACTGTGCCAGGAACCCTGAAATTATATTTTCCCTGTTCTTCTCTCCAAATGATGTCCACGCTTCGTATACGCTTCTAGACATAACTGAGAATTTTGCGTAATCACCAAAGGGTCTTATGAATTCCCGAAGGTAGTCTCCGGAGAGAACAATGTCTATGTCAAGTGCCTTTGCTATCTCTCCAGCTATGCTGGTTTTTCCAACGCCAGGAATCCCCCCGATCAGCACAATTTTTGGATGGTTCATGCCTGATCAATATCTCCCCAAAGCTTAATTAAATCTCTGGTGTCTATTACCTCAACAACCTGCGACATGCTATCCAGGGCAGAATAGAAAGAACGTTCTGAGTAGGTAGATGTGGCATCTGAGACCACAACCGGGAAATAGCCGTTGGAAAGGCAGGAAAGGGCTGTCATGTGAACTTCAACTTCCGTGCGAAAACCGCAGATATAAACAGCCCTTCTTCCATAATTCTTCAGGGCATTCCTGACATTATGGCTTCTTAGAGCATCTTCCGTGTTAATCTTCATTACCCTGTCACCGGGAGGCAAATATTTAACGAACCCTTCCCTGAATCTCTCGTCATAGGCAGACATTGAAGGGAGGAAACGCATTCTTTCCTCGAGCTTTTCGTTCAGGTAACTTCTCAGAGGAGAGGTTTCAGAAACCTCTTTGCTAACATAGATTACGGGTATGGAGAATGCCCTACAGGCCTCTGAAACGTATCTTATGGCCGTAACGAATTCCATCCTGCTGTATATCCTGCTGAACTGATCGCTGGAATAATTGATTATCAGGAAGGATACGTCATTTGGAGATGAAATTGAATATTTTGCGAGCCGTTCAAGGTGGTCCATATACCTGTTCATTGGACATGAATATAAGAAATCTTTCCGGTCATTCTCCATGTAATGGTATAAAGGAACAGGGATTCCTCAAAGGTATCCAGATTCCTTTGTGGAGCGTTGCCTGAAAGGGATAATGAATAGCCTCCTTCCTCTGGTAAGGGAAAGTCAACCAGCCAATGGTTGCGGTTCGATGAATCTCCACCCACGGGTGGAGGGGGGACCAGCAACAAGTTCCGAAGCTTTAGCGAGGAGTAGTTGACATAAAATACGCTGATTTAGTGCAAGCCCGAAAATATCTAGCACGGAGGGATGGAGTTCCTCATGACTGTCTCTTTGAGACTGATGACTCCTGAGGGGCAACTGATGATTGCAGAAAGTTGCGGCGGGAGTGAGGATAATGGTTTTCAATAGCATTTCGTGGCCCCAAGGACATACAGCAAATCCTAAAAACGGAGACCCGGATTGTTTTTCTGATCTAAACATTGATCAGATCATAGACGGGATAACCAAGACCTATGGAGATTACAATCTGAGGCACATATTTGATACCTTGCCTGAGGGCCCTTATATTGACAAGTTAATCCCGGTTCTTAACAACAAAATTTCTAGAGGGAGGACCTCGTTTTTCTCCCATATACCAGAACTGGATTTTTTAGCAAGGCGGCCAGGAAATCCCTCCGGAATGAGGGGATGAAAGCGAGCAATAAGCTTATTATTCCCGGGATATTATGTTGTCCACTGGCAGACAGAAGTGAAAGAGGTTGGATAGCGTATTGCTTCATGCGTGCCTGCATCCGTAAAGTCAGCTGGCTGAGCAGGGAGGATGGAGTACCGTCGATCCCATGGGAGTTCACGTCCATGGAAATCTTGCAACAGTCATTGAAGCGGGAAGATCCCTGCGACAGCTGGGAGAAGAGGTCACTATACCTTGGATAATCCTCTATTTGCTAGCGGAGGTTGTCGAGCCAGGTTAAAGGCGATGGATTTAGGGTCCATTCCCGTAGGGGTCCGCCGGTTCGAATCCGGCCCTCCGCATTTCATAATACAGAGATACTAGAATTTGAAAGTAATAATGCATATGGATTCCTTTCGAACCACGCTTTCATATATTCCATGTCCTTAGTGTCTCGTTCTAAGGTCGTCACACGATCCTGAATCCCCTGATTGTAAATCTCTAGAATGGATGCCAAACCTCCTTCCCTAAATGGCCTGATCTCAGTCATCATTCCGTGATGAAGGAGAATTAGGTCATAAATTTTTAAGGTTATTCCTGCGTCCAAAGAGGACTTCCCGAACAACCCTGTTTTCTCATCTTTTTTTTTGAGAAATGAAGTATTTCTTCATGGGATGAAGATTGTAAGGAAGCATAGTAACAAATTCAGATAATAACTGATTTTTGACCGGGTAAGACCAATAAATTTATTTTTATACTATGATACAAGAGCACAATGTCAACGCTGAGCCACGAGCACTCTACTGGAATCGATGCAATATTCCAGTTCACCGGCTCCGGGGTTCAGCTTTTTTCTGGCGCCATTTTTTATATAATTATTGTAAGACTGTTTAATACAACTGCCGTGGGTGCAATTGCATTCTTCCTTGCAGTTGTCGGGCTGTTCACTATAGTGTTTTCCTTCGGGCTGGGGTCTGCTGCCCAGCATTTCATTTCGTATCACATAGGTAAGAATGATTATCATGCTGCAAGGCGAACAATTTACAAGATAATCTTCTGGGGGTTTGTATTCGCAATCCTTGGCACTCTTGCGCTTGTTTTCCTGAGTACGGAAGTTTCAATGATATTTCTGCACAATACGCATTATTCAGGCCTGGTGCGGTTGTTAAGCATTGACCTTCTTGGAAATCTTCTCTTCGGTGTTCTGAATGGCTCGCTTCTTGGTCTTCAAAACTTCCGTGTGTCTGCTCTGATAAATTCAGTGATCTGGGGTGTTTACTACTTTGGTGCCATAGGTATGGCCCTCTATCTCAGAGACCTGGATGCAGTTGTAATCGGGTGGATATTCGGTATTTTTCTTGGAGTTTTCCTTGAATCAATCGTGGTGTTCAGGACAGTTAACAGATACCTTGCCACTCGCAAATCTCCCGGAACCAGAACTAATGTCATAATGAAATATTCATTCCCCATCCTGCTTTCGAGCATCATCGGGTACGGAGCCGCCTATGCAGACAGGTTCATAGTGACCGGATTACTGTCACTTTCAGCGCTAGGTGTATATAATTTCGCCCTTCTGATAGCCAGCAGTGTAGGTTTTCTGTCCGTTCCATTCAACAATATGCTCCTTCCAAAGTTCTCTTACCTATTCGCCGTTGGTAAGAAGAGCGACATCTCTGAGAATGTGAAGGCATCGTCTCTTCTCCTCTCGTCTGTTTACGTACCTGCTGCTCTTGGCATAGCTGCGCTAGCCCCGGAGGTAATTTTTCTGCTTGGGGGCTCTAATTACGCTGGGGGATCTATACCACTTGCCATTATAATGATCCTTTCGGCTGTATTCGTTTCCCAGAATATATTCACCCAGGCTGTGGCCGCCGTTCGGAAAACCCATTTGTTCATTTATGCAAGCATTGCTTCCCTTTCAGCAAATGTTATTTTGTCCATATTGCTGATCCCGCGTTTTGGTCTTATGGGAGCAGCAATTGGTTTCTCATCTGTTTATGCTGCGAACTTTTCGGTAATGGCATTTTTTGCGATTCGTGAGAAAGTCGCTGGTGTTGACTTAATAGGAATGCTGAAAATCTGGATCTCCTCTGCAATTATGTTTGCTGTTGTATGGTTTATTTCTGAGGTCTTCACCCGTGTAGTAAGCTATAACAATTTCTTCATCGTGATGTATATTGTCCTCGGATTTCTTGTCTACTCAGCAACTGCCAGATACATAAGGATATTCAGCAGGGAAAATCATGATCTCGTTATATCCATGTTTCCTGAAAGATACTCCAGAATCAGGAAGTTAATCACCGTGATTATGCTCCATTGATTCCGGATATCCGCCATCATAAAAGTATGTATTTTATCAATGCTACACTTAATTTCCTCTCAGTTTCTTTCCTCTGGACTTCTTGCAATTTTTTATGAATTTAAGATTTTCATTCAGGAAATTTACAGTCTGGTTGTTCTATCCTGGGGATCTTCATCTTGTAATTGGTAATGGTTATATAATCCGCCTGATTATACAAAAATGGGCTGGAATAAACTGACCAGGGCTGAGGAAAGGGTCATTGTTTACAAGGGTACCGAACCCCCGTTTACAGGTGAATATGAAGACAATTTCAGGAGGGGCACCTATGTCTGCAGAAGATGCAATTCTCCATTGTACAGGTCCGATGACAAATTTGATGCCCACTGCGGATGGCCAAGTTTTGATTCCGAGATACCGGGGGCAGTCAGGAAATCCACTGATGCAGATGGAATCCGTACAGAGATACTGTGCGCAACCTGTGGTGCACATCTCGGGCATGTTTTTTACGGAGAAGGGTTCACAGAAAAGAACACCAGGCACTGCGTAAACTCAATATCAATGAAGTTCATAGAGGAAGGAGAGGAAAGTTAGATGGAGTCAATAGTTCTGGGTGGTGGATGTTTTTGGTGCACTGAGGCCGTGTTCAGCGAAGTTCGTGGAGTAAACAAGGTCGAGTCAGGCTATTCTGGCGGCACTGTCCCCAATCCAACGTATGAGGAAGTGTGCACCGGAAGAACCGGGCACGCTGAAGTGGTCAAGGTATCTTTTGATCCGTCCGAGATTTCACTCGCTGATATCCTTGAAATCTTTTTTGACATCCATGACCCCACATCGATGAATAGGCAGGGGGATGATATCGGAACCCAGTACAGGTCAGCAATATTCTATTTCAACGAAGGACAGAAGGAGACAATAGATCAGGTAATACAAACCTTGAAGAATTCCGGGAAGTACAGGAAACCGATTGTTACTGCTGTGGAAAAATTCCAGGCATTTTATCCCTCTGAGGAATATCATCACAACTACTACAATCGGAACGGAAGTGCTCCCTATTGCAGGGCAGTAATATCCCCCAAGCTGCAGAAATTCAGGCATTCATACAGTGCGCAGCTGCGTCCACCGCAAGAGCAATAACGGGAATTATGAACGCTCTCCCAAAAACCTCTTAGTTAATTATCAACCAAAGCATATCTCTTCATGGCAGGAAAAAAGATGAACCGAAAGAGAGGCGAAGTAGAATCCGCTGGAATACAGGAATTCATGGAAAAATCCAGGTATGATGGTGGATACCGTATTGATAACACCTATGCAAAGGTATTATCATTCACAAGCAACGAAGTATTCCTCTGGAATGGTGAAGGTGAAAGACTGGACCTTGTTGGAATCTACTCCTACGATCTGGCAATGGAAAAGAATGAGGCCGGGGAATTAGTAAAGGCTGAAGTACATATAGGGAAGAAAGTGCCGGCTTCAGTGCAGAAACACTGATCCCCCGGTGTATTCAGGAAACAAATCTGTTCCTGAGGGTACCCAGATTTTCTATATCAACTTCGACAACGTCACCGTTTTTAATCCACGTGCGTTTTTCCGGGGGCCTACCGAGTATTACCCCTTCTGGTGTGCCTGTGGAAATAATGTCCCCCGGGCGAAGTGTCATGTACTGTGAGAGGTAGCTCACAAGAAAATCACACCTGAAGATCATGTTGGATGTGTTCGAATTCTGCCTCACTTCTCCATTGAGTTTTGTCATGATCCGTAAGTTCTGGGGGTCAGGAATCTCATCCGCAGTTGTTATATAGGGCCCGGCAGGAAAGAAAGCGTCAGATGTCTTACCAAGCAGCCACTGCGTGGTCCTGTATTGAAGGTCCCTTGCAGATACGTCATTTCCAACAAAGAATCCAAAAACGTAGTTCATTGAATCTTCAATAGGGACTTTTTTTGCTGTCTTGCCTATCATTATCCCAAGCTCTCCTTCATAGTCAAGCTGTCGGACGGAATCCGGTATTAATATATCTTGGTTATGCGCCGCAATGGCGTTGTTGAATTTGCTGAATACCGTGGGATTTTCTGGTATCTCCTTTTTCGTCTCAAGAGCATGGTTTCGGTAATTAAGGCCTATGCAAAGTATCTTCTCAGGTCTGCCCAATGGGGAAGAGAACATGGTACTGCTCTCCTTAATGACATGACTTTCTCNCTTTCTCCTTTCCAATGATGACCGGAGTCTTGAAAGGTATGACGGATCGGAAACCACATCTGCAACGGANGGATGTCTTTTGTTTCCGGTGTGTTCTGCCAGCTGGTATGCTGGAATAAGGCCCTCCTCGGTCTTCACTGCACAGATCTCTTCGCCATTTACCNTGATATTAGCAATCTTCATGCATATGCCATGGTCATGCGGCATAAATTGGTTGTCATTGCTGGCTCNGCTGNGAGGACTTTAACACTAGTCTCTTCCTGACATATACAAAGTAAAAGGCTAGGTACGCCACGGCAACNGCAAAGACGGTGTACGAAATAAAATCGTATTTTGGATTTACAAGATCTGATATTATGTCTATCCCGTTATAGCCAACATAAATAAGGATAGAAAACCTGATAGCAAAACCAGTAAGATTTGCGATGAGATAGTTAAGCGACCGCATCTTAAGAAGCCCGGAGGTAAGGGCCATAGCTGTCTTGACGTAGGGAATGAAAGTGAAAATAAATACAGAGAAAGTTCCGTGCCTGTCAATCCATCTCTCAGCAACAGCCATTTCCCGTTCCTTAACACCAAAATATTTCAGCACCTTTAAGAGAAGAGGCCTTCCTCCGTATTTGCCTGCAAAGAATTCCATCTGCATGAGAAGCGCCATGGCCAGGACTGAAATTACGAATAGAATATAGGGATTGAACAGCCCGATAGAGGCCAGGTACCCATAGAATGGTACTATAATGTAATCCGGCAGTGGGGAGAACATGGTAAGGATGAAGAAACCCGTATAGCCAAGGACGTAAAATGGTCCAAACACAACATCCTCAGTGTGTGCTGATATTATATCTGCCGGTAGAAAGTGGAATGAGATATTGGACAGAATCAGTAAGGAAAGGATAATTGCGGTAAGCGATAGAACCATGCCGTAGTGCAGGTACTTCCCGTAACTGGCCTTTACCACGCTCCTGATTCTCTCCTTTATGGGACGAGAAATCCTCTCGTTTCCCTCCTCTTCNCTTACTGTCGCCATGCCTATCTGGGAAGAACATTAATCGGTATATTAAGGAAACACTCGTGCCGAGGAAAAATATTGCCACCGCTATGTCACACCGTCCAAAAAGCTTGTGAGTTTTCCAGCTCACAAACGTTAAATAATGCTGTTCAATTTCGCAGCACAAAAGTGGAATGGCGTTTCCAGTGCTATGCAGAATTGCCGGCTGGGCCGGCTGATGACGCCTGTTGACAAATGTGGTTGACATGCTGTTGCATACATTGGAAGAAACTGTTTCGCAATACCTTTTNATAGTCCTGTTTGCCCCCCTATTTGCAGGCATTCTTGCAAATCTGAAGGCAAAGGTGGAGTCCAGAAAGGGTCCAGGCATATTGCAGCCATATCATGATCTTGCCAAACTCCTCAGGAAGGAAACAGTAGTCCCCCAGCCATCCGGAAACATATTCAGGTATTCACCGTATCTGCTCTTCGGGATATATTCACTCATTGCACTTATCATTCCAGTATTGATCCCGGACCCTGTTTTTTTTACAGCATCTGCTGACTTTCTTGGAGGGGCTATACTGTTTTCGCTTGCTGCATTTGTGAAGATGCTGTCAGCGATGGACTCGGGAAACAGTTATTCGGTAATGGGCGTCTCCCGTGCCATGTCTTTCAACTTCCTTTCTGAAGGGACGCTGATAACCGTTTTCTTTGCTGTCTCACTCATGACGGGAACTAACAACCCCTACGTTACAAACCATTTTCTCACTGCAAACAGCATATCAATTGTTTCACTGGATCACGTCTTCCCGACCCTTGCTTTTGCCATGCTGTTNCTCTACGAGACCGGTAAGATTCCAGTGGAGTCGTCCGGACTNATGGAGCTGGGAATGATAGAAGAGGGCCTGGTGTATGAATACAGCGGAAAACTTCTCGCAATATCAAAATGGTCGTCTTACATGAAACAGTGCCTTCTTGGTTCAGTACTCCTGAATGTTTTTCTTGTGCCATGGGGACTTTATTCAATGGGTTATGCTTTCCTGATTGACTTTCCCGTGATGATAGCCAANTGGCTTTTCCTGATCGTTGTTGTTGTCATAATTGAAACCACCCTTGCCAAGCTGCGACTGTTCAGGATAATGGATTATCTCGCCGTTGCATTCACTTTCTCCATACTCTTCCTGATATTCTCAGAGGTGATCCTTTGACAGAGATACAGACCGGAATTTACCTTTTAGCTGCCCTTGTTACCATTTCCGCNTTCTATGTTCAGGGTGAGGAGTTCATCCGATCCATGATCAGGGGGCAGGTTGTACAGTCTGCTCTCATAGCCGCAATATCATTTGTCATTGGAATCATTGAAGCGTCTGTGGACTTTTTTATACTGGGGATTCTGATAATCATACTGCGGGGCTTCCTGATCAGCTATTTCCTGGAGCAGAGAATACCGGGGAAGAGCAGCACAAAATATGAACCAAACGTAAACCTTGCCTATTACTTCCTTCTGGATCTGGTATTCATAGTTATTTCCGTTTTTATTATATTTTACGTGGTGTTTTCCAACTTCAGGGCATCTGGAGTACTTGCGGGTACTGACGTACTTGTTTTCCCTCTGACTCTCTTCTTCCAGGGGCTATTCCTGATAGCGTCGCGTAAATCTACATTCACTCAGATAATAGGGTATGTTGAGGAGGAGAACGGACTCGTGCTTTTTGCCATATTCCTGCTCCCGGTGCCGCTGATAATTGAGGCAAGCGTGTTCCTCGACGTTCTAGCTCTGGTGGTTATAACATCAATTGTGGTAGTTCAGAAACAGACCCATGAAAAGATGGAGGATCTGAAAGGATGAACGCAGCATACCTGATCTCTTTACTTATAATTCTGGTTCCCGGTATTGCATCGGTGTTCTACTACTTCAATATCGGCAGGGCTTCAATTGCTTCCGGTGCCATAGTTACGACATTGTCCCTTCTCCAGTTCTTCATTCGGCCAGTCCCCGGTACATTCTTCATAGACAACATCACATGGGTTTTCCAGATAATGGTCACCAGTGTCTATCTTCTTTCTGCCATATATTCTACAAGATACATAAGGGGGCACGCTAGCGGAATCAGCGAAAGAACATATTTCCTTCTGCTAAATCTCTTTACAGCTTCCATGCTTTTCAGCCTGGAGATCAACAATTATGGGCTCATGTGGGTCGGAATAGAAGCCACTACCATATCATCAGCACTCCTGCTGATAACGGAAAAGAGCAGCACATCGCTGGAGGCTGCGTGGAGATACATCATAATTGTCTCCGCGGGAGTAACTTTTGCCTTCTTCTCCGTCGTACTCATTTACTATGCCTTTGGGTCACTTGACGTTTATTCCATAATACATGGTGGGGCAACGGATGCACTGGCTGCAAGAATTGCCGTTTCCATAGCCCTGATCGGGTTTGGAACAAAGGTTGGGGTGTTCCCTGTACATACATGGCTTCCGGATGCTCACAGCGAGGCACCTTCACCGGTGAGTGCCATGTTCTCTGGAGTGCTTCTGCCCGTTGCACTGTACGCAATGTACAGGGTCTATGAGATAGATCCTTTTCCTGCACTTTATGTATGGTTCGGGATCATTTCCATAGCTGCCGCTTCAATCTTCCTCGGATATCAGCGCCGGTACAAGAGGATGTTTGCATATTCCACCATGGAAAATATGAATTTTGCGCTTATCGGTCTGAGCATTGGTGGGTTGGGTATCATCGGTGCACTCCTCCTGCTGCTTTCACACAGCTACGGGAAGGCTGCCGCCTTTTTTTCCTCGGGAAATGTTCTGAGGGCAACGGGAAGCAGGGAGATAGCTGATGTAACTGGACTTGCCAGGGGTATGCGGTCCACTGCTTCATCGCTTCTCCTTTCATCTCTCGCAGTGACCGGGACGCCACCCTTCGGAACTTTTTTTGGAGAGTTCCTGATACTGCTTGCCATAATTGAATTGCATATGTATTTCCAACTTGTAATAATACTGATTTTTCTTTTCCTCGCCTTTGTGTCAGTTAATTTCAACGTATCAAGAATGGTTTTCGGCAAGGGTGGTGAATACACTGAAACGGACAGGCTGATGTCCACGATTGCCCTCATAGCCTCTGTTATCCCGCTGGTCATAGGAATTGTCTTTCTGGTGATGATAAATGAAATACTATAGTTTCGGGGAACCTTCTGGAAGAATAATAGGATATTCCCAGGATTTTACGGTATACTCCGCCACAATTGTCAGGTCTAAGGAAAACGTAGTTCAGCCCGAACGGAAAGTTGCACCTCAGGGGGAATTTTACTTCGGATATGGCCCGTCCACCGGAGGGATGATCGAATCGGTTGGAATTGATTTTCTGACACCCGGTGAACTCATAACTGAAGCACGTGTCAACCCTAATTACAAACTGCGGAATTTAAACGTTCGAGGCAGGACCATCGGTGATGCTTCGCTCATCGCAGAACGGATAAATGCCTTTCATTGCGCTTCACACAGCATAGCCTTTGCATCTGCTGTGGAGGATGCCCTTGGATTCCATCTTCCGGATGGGGTTGGATGCACAAGAATAATTGCCCTCGAGCTGGAGAGAATAAGAAGCAATCTTCTCGTTATAGAGAGGATGTGCCAGCCAGCCGGATTCGGAGTACCGGTAAATCAACTTGCCTTACTGAGGGAGGAGGTCTCGAGGGTCGTGTCCCGGGCAACAGGCCACAGGTACTTCTTCAATTCCATTTCGCCGGGATATTCGCAGTTGAACCTTTCAGGGATTGATAATGCAGTGAGCAGGATTTCAAGCGTTTTCAGCAGGATATATGACGACCTACTTGAAAGCAAGATATTCATGAACCGTTTGATAAACAACGGGAAGGTCTCAGCTGACTCGCTAATCGGGCCTGCTGCAAGAGCCTCTGGGCATGCGTTCGATGCCAGGATGGACTCACCTACTCTCCCCTACTCCCAGTTTGGTTTCACTCCGGTACTGCATGAAACCTCTGATGCATTTGCCCGTTTCCAGGTGAGATCCGATGAGATACTCCAGTCTGCTCGGATAATCAGTGAAGCCATAAAGGTTGCCAGTACAACTAGCAAAATGGAGACGCTGGAAGGCGATGGCGAGGGTGCTGCAAGAGTGGAGAGTCCGCAGGGAGACCTGTTCTACTACGTGAAGATTAAGAATTCCACGGTAAGGGACATTGTTATGGTCTCGCCATCCTCCCTTAATATAGCAGCTTTCGCCCAGTCCATGAAGGGGAACATCTTCACGGATTTCCATTTCAACTGGGAAAGTTTTGGTATCTGGATATCGGAGGCAGGAGTGATGTTACAATGAGCAATCTCTGGTTCCTGAATGGAATAAAGAAGGGGATAGTAACGGAGAAATTCCCGAAAACACCACCGGAGGATCCTCCTCTATGGCCTTCCATGCTATCCGGCAGTGGAGATGCACAGTGCCCCGTCGATGCAATTGACAACAACGGATGGAACATGGATAAATGTATTTTCTGCAGGCGCTGTCTCCCATCGTTTAAACCGAACGGTAACCAGGACATATTCACTGTCGAAAGTGAAGCACCCATCTTTCGCAGGTCATTGTATATCTATCCGCTGGACAGTGGTTCATGCGGTGGATGCAACATAGAGCTTTTGAACATATTTACGCCCCAGTATGACGCCAACAGGCTCGGGCTTTTCATCACGAACAGTCCACGGCACGCTGACGCCATTGTAGTTATGGGAGTCTTTACCGAGGGTATGGAAGAGCCACTCAGACTTGCGTATGAGGCCATGCCGGATCCGAAAATAGTTATAGCCCTGGGGGCCTGTGCAATATCAGGAGGTATAATCGGGACCCCCGCACTGGAGAGGTCCAGGTACAACGTGAGGATCGCAGGATGTCCGCCTTCACCTTATACAATAATTAAGGCCCTGATCGCGGCGAGGGGGGTCTGAATGTATCAGTACATAGCTGTTATCATATTCGGTGTTGCTGCACTGCTTTCGGTCATAAACAAGAAAGCCGGATATGTCAGCGTTATGACCGGATCTATTATTTTCATCATTACCGGCTTCAGGCCTTCTGACTACCAGTCGTATTTCATCTTGATCGCCTCCACGGTCTGGGTCGTGATTTCCCTCTACTCCCTGGAATATGACCAAAAATATGGCAGGTGGCTGTCTTCGTTGTTTTCCCTGACCGTTATGGGAATGTCATTAATACTGATCTCCCAAAGCTATCTCNTCTTCATCGCCGGCTGGGAGGTGATGTCCATAGCTTCCTATGCAATCATAGGGCTGAACTCGCGTGATCACACGCCGCCCTATGTTTTCATGGTTTTCAGTGAGATAAGCACCATACTGATTATTGCAGGATCCGTCATCGCCATATTCCAGCAGGGTGGGACCTCCTTCACATTCCTCCCCATTGGCAACGATACGCCGCTTCTTCTCATTTCCCTGGGCTGTATAACAAAGATGGGACTTACTCCATTCATGATCAGTGAATGGCTGCCCATAGCCCATGGAAACGCCCCTGCAAATGCTTCTGCTATGCTAAGTGCAACCATGACGCTTATGGGTGTTTTCATGATATTCCGATTAATATCCCTAAGTCCTCAATCCATTGCAATAGGGATATTTTTCCTGGCCATCGGATCGATTTCGGTTCTTTTTGCCTCAATATATGCATACATAGCTGAGAATATGAAGATGCTTGGTGGTTTCAGCACAATAGAGAATAACGGGTCCATACTTTCAGCCCTTGGTCTATTGCTCATTGTAGAGCAGGATACCCTCAGAATCTTCATTATCCTGACCATCTTAATCTTTTCATTTGCTCACTCGCTTGGCAAGACGGGCCTCTTCCTGGCGGTGGGATCCACCAGGGGTGAATACTTCAGCCAGGTTTCAGCTGGAGGAAGCAGGTGGGGTTCTGCTGGATCAATAATCTCATTCGCCTCGCTCTCCGGCCTCTTCCCGACCATAGGGGGCCTGGCAACATGGATGCTGCTTGAATCATTTTTTATGGAAGCTTACCTTGGCGGCTTCATTGGAATCATAGCAATTGTGGTTGGATCGGTGATCGCAATGGGTGAAGGCATGGCGACCGGCGCTATGATAAAAATGGCATCCTTTATTCATCTCTATCCGAAGGCCCAGGTCGAAGGGCACGGAGGTAAGACCATCTTCCTTGTTGGATCCATTATCATACTTCTATTCCTTGTGTCCCCAATTCTCTTCCCGGCCGTCCTGAAGGGCTCTGTTTCCGGAACCCTGGTATTTTACGGCTTCACCATAGAGTCAAAATTCGGACCGGCGGATTTTGGACTTATCTCTCCCCTTTATATTGCCGGGATCATAGGTGCATTTACCCTTCTTGCATATGCCATATTTGGAAAGCCCAGGGAGAGATCCGTACCTGCGTGGAATGGTGGCAGGCAGGATCTGACAGTTTATACTTCGTATTCATATTCCAGCAATATAAGGCTCATGCTGCGGCGTGTACTCAGGACGCATGTTACTTCAGGAAACCAGCCTGTGAGCGTTGTGGACATTTTCTGGAATACCATGATAGCGGTTGCAAGATCCTACAGAAATATGGCTAGGAGGATCACACTGGGAATCATGAACAGTTCAATAGGCTGGTACATGGTCTACATGATAGTTGCATTCATGGTGGTGCTCCTTATTTCCGCTTATGCGGCTTGAAGGTGGAAGAAACATGTGTTCCCGAAGTGCACTGAATATCACATGTGCCTCATTTATTAGCCTAAAATAATAAGTATATTTCAGTAATGAGGGTGACATGGCCGATACTAACGTAACTATAAGCAAGGGACTTGAAGGGATATATATAGCTGATACCAAGTTGTGCAAGATAGACGGTACAAACGGAAAGCTCTGGTATAGAGGATACCCGATTGAAGCATTGGCTGATAGTTCAAATTATGAAGAGGTCGCATTCCTGCTGCTGCACGGGCACCTGCCAACCAAATCTGAATACGAGATATTTGTCAAGAAATTGGTCGATGAGCGTGAGGTTCCGGATGCCATCGAAGAGATTGTTGCTGAATTTTCTGGCCGCACCCACCCCAACGATATCCTGCGTACCTGTGTCTCAGTCCTTTCCTCCTATGATACAGACATGGAGGACAAGAGCGTGGAGGCAAATGAGGAGAGAGCCATCAAACTCATTGCCAAAATGCCCACCATTGTAGCGATGATAGGCAGGTACAAACAGGGGAAACCTGTTGTACGCCCACTTGCCAAGCTTTCTCACACTTCGAATTTCCTGTATATGCTTACGGGAAGGGAACCGGACAAGGACTCAGCAAAGCTCATCGACCTAATGTTCATACTCCATGCTGAACATGGAAGCAACGCATCCACTTTCTCAACCCTCGTTACCGGATCAACGCTTGCAGATGTATACGCCTCTGTTGTTGCCGGAATTTCTACCCTCAGGGGGCCGCTCCACGGCGGAGCTGATGAAGCTGCGCTGAAGATGATGAAAGCCATTGGAGAACCTGAGAATACAGAGAAGTACATAGAGGATGCACTTGCGGGAAAGCAGAGAATTATGGGCTTTGGACACCGCGTGTATAAGGCATATGACCCACGTGCAAAGATAGTTTACAACTACCTTAAGATATTCATGAAGAAGACCACTGATCCGTCAGTGGAGAAACTGCTGGAAATCGCCATCAGGGCCGAAAAACTCATGGAAGAGAAGCTCAGTAAAACGAAAGGGATCTGGCCTAACATAGACTTCTTTTCAGGTCCACTGTACACTGGCATTGATGTGCCATCTGATCTATTTACCCCTGTATTTGCATCCGCGAGGGTAGTAGGGTGGTGTGCCCATCTTTTCGAGTACTGGGAGAATAACCGGCTCTTCAGGCCACTTGATAACTACACCGGGGAGCTTGACCTTAAATATATGCCAATAGAGAGGAGATAGGCATATCCTGGTGCGTTCCCAAAGCCAATATTAATTTCCTTTTTTTGAAATGCTTTGATCCTGATCTCATATGCCTGAGTTTTCTTTTCCCTCTCCAATGAAGCGGAGTAAGGCCGGATCAATTAACTACAACCGGAAATGCGTTCCATGGCACCTTGGTAATATTGCAATGCCGATGGGGCTTTGGTAATAAAATTTTTCACCAATCAAAGAACTCATCGGCTAAATCTTTTAATGCCAGTCCACTTCCTGTTACCTATGGTTCTGAAGGCCACTTACTGGATCCCGCATGGCGATGAGCTTATCGATCTGCCCAATAAGGACAGCAGGGAAATGGCAAAAAGGATATCAGAATCCGCAGGCAGGGACAAATCAGAGGTTAGGGTCATCATCTCGCCGCATGGTCTAGGGCTAAGCAGGAATATCGGTGTTATTATGACCGAGCATTTCGCAGGCAGCTTCAAGGTAGCAACCCGCACCATAAGGGGAAAATACAGAAATGACAGGGTACTCGCCGGAGTTATAGCCGATTCCAACCCAGAAATTGTTGAAAGAGTCACCTTCGCAACCGGGTCCGGACCAAAGTCTACCTTCCCCATAGATTTCGGGACACTTATACCACTCCAGTTCTTTCCCAGAGGGGATGTAGTAATGATTGGGCAGCCCAGATTCAACAGGAGAGAAGAGCTTGTGAAATTTGGAGGTGCCTTGTTCAAAATACTTGATAAATATAACAGGCAGGTTTCCATGGTATTCAGCGCAGACATGGCTCATACACATGCCGTGGATGGTCCCTATGGCTATTCAGCCGACGCCAAGGTATACGACGGTTCTGTGCAGGACATGTTTAGGCTGAACAACTTCTCCAGATCTACTGAAATTGAAGAATCCATCATCAACGGAGCTAAACCTGACAGCTACTGGAACCTTCTTATTATGTTCGGGTTTCTTCATGCTGGAGGGATTAAGTTGCACATGGAATACTATTATGTGGAGCATTATTTCGGCATGCTTTTCGCACACAGTTAGCCATATTTATCTACCCGGTAGCCATAACTTGAGTATAGATGAATTCGTACATAAAATATGGTATGGTTGCCGCTGTCGCCATTATGGTGATAGTCCCTGGCGTTTACGTCATTATGCAACTGCAGAGTGCAGATTCACGGTCTTCCGATCCCATAAACTTTCTGCCGTCGAACGTGACGGCTGTGGCAATGATATCCCACAATGGAACCGTCTATTATCCCTTTGCAGTGAACGGCAGTGCAGGCCTTGTCCTGCAGGCATCCCTGACTACGATTGCTTCAGGGAATTCCAGCCTGAGGATCAATGTTTCCTCGACTGTTCTTGCGCAGCCCACCACTTACAAGGGTTTCTCGGTCTTTGAGGTCTCTAGACTGAATCTTCTTTCGCTTTTCAGCGGGGGTGTCAATGGCAGCATGATGCAGCATCTGGAGCCATTCCTTAACTACACAAATCTTTCCGGCATTACCAACGTATCGCTGTATGCTGCGAATCCCTCGTCCTCAGTAACGGTAGTGGGAGAATTGGGGGCTGTATGCGCCTCGCTGGATTCCTATTCAGCCAGGTCATCTTTGAACCCTGCATTGCTTTCCGCACCCGACAGGGCAAACATGTCACTCTATATCCCAATTCACAGCAAGAACATCTCCTATATCAGTTCTAACCTTTCATCCTCAAATCTTACCATAAACGTTGTCCTCACATCGCCAAAACTGGCAGATGAAGCCTATCTGGCGTACCTCGCCCTGTCACCCTCAGAGTTCCAGATGAAGATTATGGGATCGACCACAGTTGTCATAACAATTTCCAACAGTACATTCCTTGGCACAGTGAACGTAAATAACCTCTTCAAGCTCATAAACCTCTCCGGGTTCAGTCTGTGAGTTTCCATCACTGTGAAGTTTCAATGCCATAGGGGCCATAAGCACGTATGTAGTTTCATGGTCAGAAAGGACACATATTGTTCTGAATCTAGAGAATACTTCTCTTATCAGGAAAAAAAGCTTTTTTTCCGGCTTTGCAAAAATGGAAAACTACATAATTGAGAAAAATGAAACTGAAGGTTTGCGCTCATGCACTAAACCTGTCACCTGTTGGGATTTACCGGAATGGTGCAGGCCGATTCCAAATTTATATATCCGGCCGCTTCATGACCAGTGGGTGCAGCATTGTTATCACTCTATTTACTGTTCCAGATTGTTTTGGCAACCCTTGTAACCTTCGCGAGGGTTGGAGTGATGATGATAATATCAATACTTCTCAGCCTTGTTTTTGGGATACTTGCTGCCAGGGTGAAGAGCGCCGAATCCATAGTGATATCACTGACCGATGTAATGGAAGCCGTTCCCGTTGTTTCATTTTTTCCAATTATCCTGAGCTTCTTCCTCTTCACCATAAAAGGACCGGTCGGGGTGGAAATATCAGCAGATTTCCTCATACTCACTGCGCTTATATGGAACCTTATCCTTGGTGTATACGAGGCCGTTTCCAGATTGCCAGAAGATTTCGAGAACGTTTCCAAAGTGTACAGAATTGGCTTCCTTAGCCGCATTAAAAAGATTTACTATCCCATTGCAGTGCCGAACATAGTGGCAAACATAATGCCGTCGTTTGCCAGCGCTCTTTTCTACATAACCTTCAGCGAGGTCATTACCTTCGGAGTAAGAGATTACTCCGTATTCGGCATTGGGTCGCTTTCCTTCTCGCTGACAGAGGCCGGGAATTATGGGGCTATACTCATCCTTGTGCTGGTTGTAATCGTTGCCATAGCTCTTACCTTTTTTCTCATAATCTCTCCCCTGATAGACAGATCCCGGAAATACGCTATGGAATTTCTCAGCGCCAACGGGCAGCCTATTCGGAAGCGGGAACCCGGCGCTATTTCACATTATTTCGAAAGACGGTTTGAACGGGTAGCAACTTCTGGAAGGAATGTTGTAGCTAACATAAGCAAGGCCCTTACGCCGAGACAACCCAGGGAAGAGAGAAGAAGAAAGGAGATGTCCAAGAGGTTCCTGAACCTTATGGTTGGTATAGCTCTCCTTGCCGCTATTGCATTTGGGATTTATGAAATAGCCATAGCTGGCTTTTACAAGGCATTCAACGAATACATCCTCAATCCATCCTTTCTCTCAACTGCCACCGTCAATCTGGCCTATGACCTGGCAAGGATAGGAATTGTCTATACGATCTCCATACTCACAATGGTTCCGCTGGCCATATTCCTGGGCAAAAGGCAGCGGAATGGAAAAGTTACCACAGCCCTGATGCAGATAATGTATTCCATACCCATACCAATATTTGTTCCACTGCTCATCGTGCTTCTTGTTCCGGCTCTGGCGCCGTACCTCGGCTATAACCTTGCACTTAACTTTGAAGTGCTTCTGGTAACCTATTTCTCTGCTGCAGCCTACATCTTTTTCAACGTTTATGGCGCTGTGGTATCAATACCTGATGAGTACAAGATGGTAGCCAAGACACTCAGGCTTTCGAAGATGCAGGAAATTCGATCTCTCACAATACCTTCGCTGATACCAAGCCTGATCACAGGATCAATGGCCGCAGTAGGCAGTTACTGGGGAGGGCTTTCTGTCTCGGAATTTCTGTCAATAAATGGGAAAACGTATGATGTACAGCACGGCCTGATGGCGTCCATCGATCGGGCCCTTAACGCTGGCAACCTTCTGAAAACAGATGCCATTGACATATTCATGGTTATAGTGATCATAGTTCTCTCGTTTGCCCTCTGGATAAGGCTTTACAGATATGCAAGGAAGAGGTATGCATTCTCAACGTAACTATGTCAGAATACGTTCAGCAAATGGGGGATTCTCTACCTTATATTTAATTGTTACTGATGCTATGATTCACCTGTTACTTTCGGAAAAAAATGCACAAATGAGTCAAAGGCCGATAAAAAGCTGGGTTTTGTGTATTTTGTGTATCCCTTTTGCAGGATTGGCACTGCCGGGTATCGACAATTGCTGTAATTATACGCCATGATCCGCCTAAATGTTAATATATCAAGATGGATAAACAATTGAGATGTTATCATTTAATCAGCAATATACGCCTGATCCCAATGACAGTGAGCTCAATGCAGCTGTTGATAGCCTGATGGCAAGCAGTTCGCTGAAGACCGTTTCAAAACGAAACCCTCTNATATACAGGAGGCTGTTCTCAGCCATTGCCGAAGCTGCACAGATGACCAGGCCGGCACGCATAAGGGTAATAGGGGACAGAACAAATGAGTTGAGAGAGTTCGAGGACTTGCTTGTGTCTCAAGGTGCAATGCTGGTACTGAACCAGAAAGAGTTCCCGGGCTGTTTTCTTTACAGAAGTGATCCGAACGACGTTGCCAGGACGGAGGGCGATACCTATATCTGCACTTCGGGAACAAGGGATGATGCCGGCCCGACCAATAACTGGCTTCACACGGATGAGGCAAAGAGCCGCATATACTCAGTTATGAAGAACACAATGAAGGGAAAGACAATGTATGTTGTCCCGTACTGGCTGGGTCCCCTCGGTTCCGAATACGGACAGGCCGGAATAGAAATAACGGATAGCCCGTACGTTGTGGCCAACCTGATGATAATTGCCAGGTCCGGTAAGGAAGCCATNGAAGAAATATCGAAAGCTGGTGGTTTTGTCATAGGCATTCACTCTACCGCCCAGCTAGACTCGAAGAACCGTTACATTGCCCACTTCCCTGAGGAGAACGGCGGAGACGGGCTTATATTGAGTGTCAACACAAATTATGGTGGTAATGCGCTGCTCAGCAAGAAATGCCATGCCCTGAGGCTTGCGACCTATCAGGGTCGAAAGAAAGGATGGATGGCCGAGCACATGATGCTCATTGGCATAACNGATCCTGATGGTAAGACCACTTACGTATCTGGAGCCTTNCCGAGTTCAAGCGGAAAGACTAACCTTTCAATGCTGGAACCTCCAGCAGAGTTCTCTACCAGAGGTTGGAAAACGTCCCTGATAAGCGACGACATCATATGGATGCATGAGAGGGAGGGTTCGCTGCATGCCATCAACCCGGAAAACGGCTTTTTTGGTGTNGCGCCACATACTAGCAGACACACAAACCCCAATGCCATGGATGCCATAAGCCATGACACAATTTTCACAAACGTTGCTGTCGATGGCCTTGGCATACCTTACTGGGAGGGAATGAGGGAGGAGCCTGCGGGTCTGACAGACTGGACGGGAAACCCACATAAACCAGACACGCCTGCGGCCCACCCGAATTCACGGTTTACCACACCAATTAGTAATTACAGACATCTATCAGCAGACTATAACAACCCAGGTGGTGCAAAGGTATCGGCTTTCCTNTTTGGTGGGAGGCGCAGGGATCTCGTTCCTCTGGTCTACCAGTCATACTCATGGAATGCAGGTGTTCTTGTGGGCGCCATGCAGAGGGTGGAAACCACTGCAGCCACAACGGGCAAAGTAGGTGTGTTGCGGAACGACCCCATGGCAAACCGCCCGTTTGTAGGATACAACATGGCAGACTATTTCAGGCACTACATCGAGATGGGCAGAAAGGTCAGAAATCTTCCCAGGATATTCAACGTGAACTGGTTCAGGAAAGACCAGGAAGGTAAGTTCATGTGGCCGGGATATTCCCACAACATGTATGCCCTGAAGTGGGTTCTTGATCGCGTTAACGGAAAGGGAAATTTCATAGAAACACCAATAGGATATGTTCCTGACCATGAAACCTTTGATGCAGGTGGAGTGCCAAGGGAAACTCTTGCAAAACTTCTTGCTGTGGATTCCCGGGGCTATCTTTCGGAGCTTGAGGAGGTTAAACCATTTTTCGAGTCCTTCGGAAAGAGGTTCCCGGATGAGCTCTGGGATGAATACTATGCCCTTGAGGAAAGGCTGAAAGCTTCTCTGAAATAGCTGCGGCCTTTTATGCACCCTATCTTTTCCAGATCGGGGAACCGCGTTTAGGCAAAAATTCGCCATTCCCTCATTTTATTTCTACTTGAGGAACCCCAGCAGCGTTATGGCATTTAGGAAATACTGTATCGCAAAAGCTGCCACGATGAGCCCGAAGATCCTGGTCATTGCCTTCATCACCTTTTCGCCGATAACCCTCAGTATTGGCTCCGAGTAATGGAAAAAAATGTACACAATAGCAAAGAGGATGAGGATGGATATTACTGTAAATATGTCATCCAGAAGAGAACCTTTCATCAGTATAATAACAAGCGAAATAGCACCAGGGCCTGCGAGAAGAGGAGTGGCGAATGGCACTATCCCAACATCAAGTTCCTCAATGTCTCCACCGGCTGATTTTGGTTTGTCACCCTCACGGACCATCTCAACACCCATGATAAGCAGGATCAGTCCCCCCGCAAACTCGAGGGCAACTATTGTAATGCCAAAGAAATATATGATTTCGTTTCCCGCGATAGCGAAGAACAGGAGAATAATTGCTCCATAAATAACGGCATCCTTTGTAATAAGCTTTCTCTTCTGTTGGGTGATTCCACTTGTCATGGACATGAATAGCACAAGACTACCGAAGGGATCAATAACCACAAAAAGTGGCATGAATATCTTAAGAAATTCAATTATGATAGAACTTGACATGTGCATGAGTAACATTTACTACTATTCAAATGGATGGATTTTATTATAAAGCCGGCTTGTCAGATGAAGCCAGATGGGAATAATCAGCCTCCAGCCAGCAGGATAAAAAAGATAGAAGGTTTTTCCCATATAATGTGTTAGAATAGATTTGATGGAATTCTGGAACGGCCACCCAGGTATTATTAATAACAGGTGCCTAATAAATTGTGTGTATTGTTTTAATAAGTGGCAGGGATATAATTAAAGGTGCAAAAAAATGGCATTTGTTGATGATCTGGCCTTAGAGTTGTTCGTGCTTGCCCTGGTTGGGGTAATATCGATATACATGACGGCCTCGGTTTACATAGAATATAGAAGGGGAAACGTGAAGGACATTGAGGGAGTTTTGAGGCAGGGAGTATTTCCGCTTGGCCTCCTTGGTGCGTTTATATTCATCATGGGCACTTTTGGCGAAATGGTCTGGCCACTCCCGGGAAGTTATAATATCCTGTTTTATGACCCGTTCGTAATAATAGGTATTGTGATCCTGTCAATGTCTGTAGCCATATACCTCAGGCAGAAATTGCAGTTTGTAGGAATACTGGCATTCTTTTCAGGCCTGATAGCCATATTCTATGGCGCAAACGCATACACGGACGGAATGACTTCAAGCCCGATCGCAATGCTTGGTCTGTACATAGCTTTCGGTCTTACCGGAATGTTCACATGGCCCGCAACGTACATATATGACGTACTTCCCTCAAAGGGAAAGGTATCGAACATCTGGACTCTTATACTTGTGATATTCTGGATTGGCCTGGTAGTTTCAGCAGTTCTGGCAGCATTCACTGCAATAGAAGCTGTTCCTCAGCACCTGCTCAAACCCCCATAATATTTTTTATTGATCAACCAAAAATTTTTTTTTAATATTTAGTAATTATACTGAAGATATGCGCTGGAAATTATTTTCCTTGTTGCTTGCCTGTTCCGGTGTTACAATAATATTTGGTGCCTTGGTACTTAGATTTGGCAACTTGGTACCCACCTACCTTACATACCTAACTTTCATTGCAGCCGCCGCAGTGTTCATCGACTCTTTTTTTGTGCTTCGCAGGAGCAAGTTCGCACTACTTACCGGCGTCCTGCTGGGCGTAATAGCCATTGCAGTCTCCTCTAACCCTGCTCATTTCACAGCGTTGCTTCAATTTGGCTCCTCACTGGCTGTCTCCCTGGCTGATATTACAATGGTCCTTGGCTTCTACCTTTTTCCGGGAATATACATAACTCTCTATATCATGAGTGTGATAGGACGGCGTAAAAAAGCCGCTAAATAGCCTTTCTGAACCCGGTTCCAATTCTCTCCATCTTTACAACCTTAAAAGTTATTTTATTCTGACGCAATCAGTGTGTTCAGAGAGATCGGATAAGAGGATTAATGCTGTTACATATTCCAACCTCGACCTTTTTTCCCATCCTCTTGTTTTGGAAGATAAGTTTTTTTAAATCTATTTAACAATACAAATCCGACTTCGCAACACGACGAAAAGCTGCACCAATCACTTGTGGCGACTGCTCAACAAGCACTGCGGGGATTTCCGAATCCATACCAGTAATTTATCCTCAAAATATACTAAAGGAGGGTTGACCTTGCTATCAATGAGTTAGTGCCGAAGGATTCGATTTGCTCAAATACCTATTGACCATAAATAGTATTTTGTTCCTGTGTTTAATCCAAGCAGTGAATGGCTATATAGCAAAATAGCACTTCAGGAAATATATAGCTAATTTTATAAGCACCAACGAAGTCATCTCTCCATGGAGAAACCAAACAACTCTTCATTTGCTTCGCTGGACAATAGCAGGACAAANGGNATTCATTACAGGATAACAACGCTGTCTGCAGCCGGGGTTTTTCTGGATGGATACGACATTTCGATCATCGCGGTGGCGCTGACCATAATAACAGGACTGAGCGGATTTTCATATGTTAACACTCCGTTGGGCAAGGGGCTTATGGCTGCTTCAACAACTATAGGTATGCTTGTTGGCGCAATTGTCTTCGGGTACATCACCGACCTTCGTGGCAGAAAACTGATGTACCTCTGGGATATGGTAATTTTTGCAGTATTCACTGCACTTGTCGCCTTTGCCTCATACAACTTTGATTCACTGTTTACATTCAGGGTGATCCTGGGACTTGCCATCGGCGCAGATTATGCAATAAGCACAACCATAATATCTGAATTCTCTCCCAAGAGAACAAGGGGAAAACTGCTGGCGGTTAACGTCTCGGCATGGTGGATAGGTTCAGCGGTTGCATATTTCATCGGCTTTCTCCTCCTTCCTCTCGGGAATGAGTCGTGGAGATGGATGTTTGCAATAGGAATTATACCTGCGGTTCTGGTACTCATATTCAGGTGGTCTGTTCCTGAATCTGCAAGATGGCTTGCAAATGCAGGAAAGATAAAGGAGGCGCAGAAAGTCGAAGAGCAGATATCAGGATCATCTGACGTTATCAGTGTGAAGGGCAGGAAGTCATCCATCAGGGATCTCTTTTCCCCGCGTTATATCANGGCCACTCTGTTTGTCGCAATTTTCTGGTTCTCATACGATGTCGCCTTCTATGGTATCGGATTGTTTAACCCAACCATACTCGGGATTTTCGGGCTCAGCAAGTCTAATGCCATCCTGGGTTCCGCTATCTTCTCCCTGTTTGCAGTTCTTGGGAGTTTCCTGTGCATTGCCTTAATAGACAAGCTCGGCAGAAAGATGATAACCATGATAGGCTTTGCCGGGATGTCTTTCAGCTTGCTCATACTCTCCATTGTAGCCTTTGTACTTCCAAAGTCTGCTTTTTCAGTGGGATATGCCGCTGTCCTTGTTCTCACCATGTTTGTGATCTTCGAGATAACACAGACACTCGGCCCTGGCGGAACGGATTTTGTGTATCCGCAGGAAATCTTCCCAACTTCCATAAGGGCAACCGGACAGGGATTCGGCACGTCATTCAGCAGAATAGGGGCCATACTCGGTTTAACGGTGTTTCCCATACTGGTAAGCGTATCCGGACTTGGCCTCGGACTCCTTTTCTTCTTTGCCTTCTCGGTCCTGGGATTGCTAGCAACGCTGTTCCTCGGGGTTGAAACCATGGGAAAGAGCCTGGAAGAGATAAATGAGGACTCGATTTCACAGAACTGAATAACATGACGCGTTTGACTTCCATAGATATACTGGGCAGGTGGAGTTCCAATACGGTACGGGATGAGAGGACATCTTCCCTACTCATCAATGGGAATATTCTTGTCGAGTGCGGTCCGCATTCTGTAGAGGCAATGCTTAACAGGAATCTTGACCCATTGGTTGTAGACTCAGTGGCAATAACCCACATGCATCTGGATCACTATGTCGGTCTCGCTGAGTTTCTCTGGTACAGGGCCATATACGCTCCCGGTCTGCCTGTCTCAGTGCTTGGTCCGCGTGGGATTGGCAGGAATACCATAGCGCTACTGAAAACTGTTAAGACCCCGGAATCATTTGATATAAATGTAGAGTACCATGAAGACACTGCACTTGGTGATATTTCACCTTTCAGGGCTAATCATTTGATTGATGATAATGGCTACAGGCTTGAGTTCACCAACAGTGTCCTTTTCTATAGCGGTGACACCGCATTTTCAGAAAACGTTGTGGAAGGTGCCCAGGGTGCGGACTATCTTTTTCATGAGATGACATACACAGATGAAAAGAGGAAAGAAGCAGATTTCTGGAAACATTCTACCTATTCTGATACCATCAAGGTTTTCAAGGAGAGTCATGCTAAAAATCTTGTCCCGGTTCACCTTACTCCTTCAACACTAAACCTAGTCACAGAAATGTCCGTAAAAGAAAGAAACATAAGGCTTCCCGTGGATGCGGGATTCTCCTTCTAGCTTCTATGGAATTTTGCCTATTTGGTTCAGCTGGTTTATTTTCTTTCCAGTGTTTCTGAGCATTTTTGTTCCATTGCAGTCTAAATGTTTAGGTCCAGTAATGTATATTAGCCAAGCTAATATAAGAACAGGAGGGAAAGATATGACTCTGTGTTTGGTCCTTCCCCAGGATTTGATAGAATGCCGAGATTTGAAGTATCCGAAAACCTGAGCAAAAAAATAAATGATCTGAGCAGGGCAAGACAGTCACTTATAGAGGAAATGGAAGCCATAATGTTCTACGACGAGCGTGCTGATGCCACAGAAAATGAAGATCTGAGAAGCGTAATGGTCCATAACAGGGACGACGAAAAAGAGCATTTCTCACTGCTCCTTGAATTTCTCAGGAGGAACGATCCTGAACTGGACAGGGAACTCAGGGAGATCCTGTTCAGCAAGAAGAAGATGCAGGAACTGGGAGATTAGTATCATTTTTCCTTATGATCCAAATCAGGGGTAAAAATTAATTTACCACTCTCATTATATCCCAGCAATGAAGAAATTCGCTTCCGATCTTGTTGGAAAAAATGTTGTTGCAACCGACGGAACAATTATCGGTGAGGTAGACAACCTTGTGATAGACCTTGATACAGGATCGATCAGGAATTTCCTTGTCCAGCCGGTTGGTACGGTTGAGGCATCCTTCAAGAAGGATCAGAAAGGAAGATACATAATCCCATTTGTCTCCATCAAATCTGGAAAGGACGTATTTCTGGTGGAATCCGGTAAAACAAGGACAGTTCAGTGAATTATCACTGGATCTGCTGTTCCTTGGGTACATACCTCAGTATGCCCGCTATGCCTCCGAATGCCCTTTCGAGAAGTTTTCCCTCTTCGCTGGTATCTGAAATTATCTCAGTTTTCGCTCCGGACGCCTCTGCCAGGTGAAAGAGGTATTCGAGGAAATCTTCTTTCTGTACCACTGTCATGGGTGTTCCACACTTTTCGCAATTCACGGTATCCTGACCACCAGGCAGAAACATCTCTCTTTCATTGCCACAGTTGGGGCACTTCAGAATCACGTGGCTCTTATCCAGATCCTCAGATACCAGCAGGAGATCAATTGTCTTCGCCCTAAGGGCAGCCAGGACGTTTGCTTCTCCGTAAACACCGAGACCGCCATCACTCTTCTTAATCTCCATCATAAACCTGTTCATGAGGTCTTTTTCCCTGGAAATTTTCATATCCTTTATGTTTGTCGAGGCTTTTTCAACTAGTTCCCGCAAGCCAGACTCATCCGTATATCCAATGTCAAAGAGGTCGTTTACCTTGGCCTTGAGTTCGTTTCTCAGGTAGTCCTTCTCAAAAAAGTAATTCTTAGTAGAACCCGGGCCACCTATGAAAATCGCCTTCATCTCTCTTATGTTAGGCATGAAAGCCTCATTTGCTATGTCCCCGACTTTCTTGAAGAACTCGTGTGCTGCAATCTCTATGAGCCGCTCATACCGCCTCGAGGATTGGCCTCCCTGGTGGTGTTTGCTTGGGACGAGAGACTGCTCGTTGGTAATTACGTTTATGTTTGTGCCGCTGAGCACCCCAACGGTAGCTTCCTTCCTGTCCATCACAATCAGGCCATAGACCTCCTTTTCGCCTAGCTGTACCTGTAGCTGTTCAAGGTGGAACACTGAATCACATTTGTACATGAATGTCTGGAAGGGCTCCGGAGGCTCGATGATCTTGGTGTACATCTCGGTCTGGTCCCCGCGGGTCGCCACGTGACCAACAAAGAATACGAGACCGGTTTCAGGTGGGGCTTTGTAATACTTGAGCCTGGACATTATTGACTCAATTGCAGCAAGTACATTCTTTCTCGTTGACTTTGACTTTATATTCGATGAAGTTGAGAATTCCTCACGCAGGTACTGCACCACGTCCGAAATCTGCTTATCTGGAGGAATGTAAAGGGAAATCAGCTCAGTGCCTCTGCCGTGAAGCTTGGAGAGTTCGTTGAGCGCTTTCTTGAATTCATATCGCCTAATCTGAGATTCGCTATCTTCCATCTGCTGAGAAAATTTATAATCATATATAATCTTAATCTAAGGAAATACATGGAATCTCTAGTTATCTCTCTTGGCGGATCGATAGTTTACGGTGAATCACTGAACCTGAATTTTCTCAAGAAATTCTCAGAACTTATTGCCGGGCAAAAGAAATATGACAGGGTCGGAATAGTCGTGGGTGGCGGCAGGCTTGCCCGGATGTACATAGGTGAACTGAAAAAGTTCGGCGTGAACGACAATGTGTTGGATGAGATAGGCATAAATGCCACCAGGATGAATGCTCTCGCGACAGCTACTTTCTTTACAGATGTAAACACAAAGGTCCCCATAACCGTAAATGAGGCTGCAGAGATGGCACACAGCTACCGGCATATTGTCATGGGCGGCACAGAACCAGGACACACCACTGATACCGTCTCAGTTCTGCTTGCAGAGAGAATCGGGGCAGATATTGTGATTAACGCTACTTCCGTTGACGGGGTGTACTCCGCTGATCCAAGGAAATCCCCAAATGCAAGAAAATTCAGCAGGATCAGCTACGACGATGCCATAAAGCTGTCAATAAATGCCTCAATAGGGGCTGGCCCCAACGTCTTCATGGACATAACCTCACTGAACATTGCCAAAAGGTCTTCCATAGAGATACATGTGGTTAACGGACTCGACCTTAATGTGTACAACCGGATACTTTCAGGCACGGAACATGACGGTACTGTTATAGGTAACTTTGGAGACGGGGGGAAAGTGGCAGAGTGAAACGCCGTCTGAAAAGGTAAATACGAAAACACACTGTCATTAATATTCTGAAGGTTGAAGAGATGGAAATTGTTGCTTACATCGGCAAAAGCCACGAGAAAGTCATTGGGTACTCTCGTCAGGATCTAGCAAATGCCATATACGGACTGAAGCCAACGGACGTCGTGTTCACATACCTATCCAGGAAAGATTTTGAGGATGGCAAGTACGGTCCTGAGGTCTCAATACTTCTGGCCAGGCCTGGATCTTCATGAAAAAATAAGGTTCGCCGGTGTCGGAAATGACAGTGGAAGCAGTTTGCAGGAAGAAAAGGAGAGTGCCGAAACTGTAGTGAGAAAGAATATTGTCGACATGATTTACAGCACCATATATGCTTATCTGGAGGGGTACTGGAAGGATCGGGAGACAGTCAACTCAGAGGTTACAGATGCACTTTTCAGGGCAAGGAGGCTCCTCGTTTCTCAGATAGAGGGTGTGGAAGGAGACAAAAAATGGGAGTCTACTCATGAAAAGATATTACACAACATCAGGAGAATGAAACTTGGCCCCACTCCTGTTCTGGTTGTTCCCGTTGAGAGTGCCTTCTGGTTCAAGGACAACCTGTTGAATTAAGGATCAGTTTTCTCTTTCTTACTGTACTTTTCCGTAATGGCAACCCAGGTAAGAAAGCAACCGTCCACAACTCCCTCCTTATGGTCTTCTGGCATTACTCCACCCCGATCTTTTTTGTGAAGAATGAAACGGTTCTTTCCCAAGCATCCTTTGACGCTTCTTCGTTGTAGCTCATGCCGGTGTGGTTGAAGAATGCGTGGTACGTTCCGGGATATAATTTCATGTCCCACTCCTTCTTGTGCTTCAGCATGGCTTTCATAAGATCTGGCAACCCATCGTTGATCCCGCTGTCCTCTCCAGCGTAAATCCCCAGGACAGATCCTGTAATTTTTCCCACATCCTCAATGTTCCTGGGATTTGCCCCGTAGTAAATGGCCGAAGCATCAATGGGTATCCGGGTCGAGAGCTCGAATGCGAGACCTCCACCCATGCAAAACCCGATCACACCTCTCCTGCCGTTGAAACCTGAACTGTCCATGTGCCTGTACAGACTCTGGAGGTCCGAAACCATCTGTTCTTCCATCCTGTCCCTGTTGAACATGAGCAGGTTTACTACCTCCCTGGCTTCCGGAGAGAGTTTTTCCATGATTTTTTCCACCTCTGTCTTGTCTCTTCTTCTGTCTGCCGGGAGAGACCAGAAAGGCCGCATGGCATCCATTATGACTTCCTGCGTGAATTTACCCTTCTGCCCCTTCCGGGAATAGAGGTCAGGAGCTACAGCAGCAAACCCGAGTTTGGTTATCCTCTGTGCAACGCTCTTCAGGAAATCGGTGAGCCCCCAAATCTCCTGAACCACAACAACAAAATTGTGCACTTTTTTACCATCAGGCACTGAAAGAAACGCGTCCATTTCCTCCTTATCTCCATTCATGAATTTTATCATTTTTTCAGACAAGATATCACTGTCTGTTCATGAAACAATATAATATAAATCTTTTACTGGTAAAGGGAGTGTGTAAACCTTCTTTTTTCCGCATTTCTCGGGTTTTTGATGTTGTTGTTTGGGTGCCTTCATTGGCAAGTATGTATGCCTATGAACAGTGCCCAGATCATTATTATTAGTANCGTCATATATTTCTTGTAAGCCGATAAGAGAAGTATCTGCTGGGGATTTAATCCACTATTGCCCAAATGGCATCAAGAAACTTTTAAATAACATTATACAAATATACCTACATGGTAGACGAACACAAACCCGTCGTGGATGATATAAAAGAGAAACGTCCATGGGCGTGGATTATTGCGATAGTAATTGTTGCGATAGTAGCATTCTCAGCTGGATATTTCCCATTCCATTCAACGACGTCATCTAATACGGTACATGTACAGTTTTATGAAAGTCTAGCCCCAAGTGAAGCCAGCTACGTGAATAATACCCTTATTCCTATGTTTGAGAAGCAATACCCCGGAATAACAGTCACGCTGGTCAATGTTGGTAGCGGTCAAGTTTCAACTGATGTTTTAGCCATGGAACAATCTGGTAACGTTGGACCCGTAGTAGCTGGTCAGGACAATCTTGAGATAGGTCAACTAATATATAGCTCATCAGGAAATGTGTTGATGAATCTGACAAATAGCGCGTCTGCAGTATTACCATCTCATCTTACGCCTGCCGGACAGAATCTAACAAACTATGAAAAGAGTGTTTTCGGTGGGACTTATTTCTTTCCCTTTAGAGGAAATGTACCCTTAGTCTTTTACAACAAGACTACACTTACGAGTGCAGGTATTTCAACGCCACCTGCCACTTATTCCGCCTTGTTGAAAGATCTTTCTATTTTAAAGAACAAGACNGGNCANAATCAGTTAATGATCCAGGGTGGATCAACGAATGGTGCCCGTGGAGGATCCAGCACGGCTACGGAAATGTATCAACTGATGGACCAATTCGGAGGTAATCCTCTTTATCTTAAGGATAGCGGAGATATAAGAGCGGTCCAGTATTTGTATAACCTTAGCCAATATTTTGCACCGGGTTACACATCTGGATACTGGGGAACTTATGCCGGATTAGCAAAGGGGAGTTATTCGATTTTAGATTACCAGTGGCCATACGTCTATAACAGTCTTACAACATCACCTTATAACATGAGTACATCATCCCTTGGCTTTTACCCAGGACCAGCAGGACCCAGCAATTCTAACCACTTACTAGGAGGAGATGTNCTTTTTATTCCAAAAGGGGCTACTAATGTTCCAAGCCTTGAAGCATTCATGCATTTCTTGCTCAGTGCTGAAGTCCAAAAAGATACCTTACTTAACCTATCTTGGGTGGCAATAAACAGCGCTGCATATCAAAACCTTCCGGCCGCATATTCAGCGATAGATGGAGCCTTGGGAAACGCGACCGCGTCTGGTCTGTTCCTGAGGAACCCCACACCGTGGATAACGGAATGGCAAACGATTTTCTGTAATGATGTGTTCAACAAGCTTTTCCCGACCTCTGGAACATCTTCCGGCTACTCCTCTATCCCGTCATTGTTGTCAANCGCGCACAACGCTACTTACAACTATATATTGACTAATTATGGGTCGGCAAACGCGACACTGTATCAAAACCCGAGTGCTTACGCACCCATTACAGTGTAATTTTTTTTATTTTTATTTTTAATTTCTTTGGTGATATCAAGTGAATAAGTGGAGAGATGAGTGGACAGCATATTTGATGATAATTCCAGCTGTTTTATANGTAGCAGTATTGGCGTTTTATCCAGCGGTTAACGCAGTCTATGGCAGTTTTTTCACCAATCTGGGCAAATTTAGCCTGTATAATTATAATTTTGTATTAAGTACCTACGGAACACAACCCATTGTAAATACATTTATAGTAACAGGTTTAGCCCTTTTGTTACAATTCACCGTAGCTTTCTTGATCGCTACTCTGCTATCAAAACCTTTCANAGGTAGGTCCCTTTTTTCTGCGATATTCTTGATCCCATTTGGCGTTGCAACTATTGTAACCGCTGTTATTTTTTTCCACATGTTTGGAATTCAAGGTGGGTATGTTAACTCCTTTTTCCGCCTCATTGGCGTTAACTCCGTTAATTGGACTGGGACTTTCTCAAGCTCTGTTTTTGTTCTTATACTAGCTGACTCATGGAAAAACACCCCGATTGTAACTTTAATCCTACTAGCCGGAATGACGACAATATCTCCAGACCTCTACAGTCAAGCAATGGTTGATGGAGCCGGTATTATCCAGAGATTTTTTAGGATTACTCTTCCGAATATGGCCGGCTATATAGCAATCGCATTAATGATAAGGGGCATTAGCGAATTCAACATATTTGCAATGGCTTTACTTATATTCCCGCATCAGTTGCTGACTACAATGACTTACGATTTATATGACACTATTAATGTCCACCCATCGGAAGCGGGTGCCACCATTCTCCTAGGATTTGTAATGATATTCGCAATCTTAGTTATGCTTTATAGATCAAAATACGGGAAGGTGTCCTAGGTTGGCAAGTGAGTATAATAATCCAAGAAATAAATTCCTTGTGTATGCTGGACTGCTGTTTTTCACTTTTCTTGTATTGTTGCCTTTGTATGTGCTGGTAGTAATTGCATTTGGTGACCCAAAGCAAACTCTGGACACTATTTATCCTGCCCTTATTCCATCTAAATTTACCCTAGTAAATTTCCTGAACGCATTTAGGGGATATGGGTCCGTATTGATTGCTGCCTTTTATAAAAGTCTTGAAACCGCGTTTATTGTTGGAATCCTGGCTATTGTTCTGGGTTTTCACGCTTCATTCGGATTAAGCAAGCTCCCATATAAAATAAGCGGTTTGATCATAGGGATTCTCTTTTTTAGCACCATGATACCATCTATTAGCATTGCTGTGCCAATAAGTGTTTNTTTCTTGAAAATAGGTTTCCTGAATGAAACTGCACTTGGCCTTGCACTTGCTCAGGAACTTACTGTTCTGCCCTTGACCATCTTCCTCATAATGGGGGCATTCCAAGCTATTCCGAAACAACTTGAACATCAGGCGAGGGTAGATGGGGCCAGTTTCATGGGGGCACTATATGAAGTTCTCTTTCCTCTTGCTATCCCGGGGATGATATCTGCTTTCCTGCTCTCATGGCTTATGTCCTGGGATGAATTTACGTTTGCAGTAATCCTTTCCCCNGTGCATCCCACGCTTCCAATCCTGATATATATATACGGTACAGGACGTGGTAATATACTTACTGGAGCTGCTTTTTCTCTGCTGGTAACGATCCCGGTCATAGTATTGACAATTATACTCTCGAGATTCATAAAGGGTAACTACATGACAGCAGGCATTACGGGTTGATGATATAAAGCATGGACGAATACTTGGAGTGACTTATTTGGATTATAGCAACAAGCTGAATGATGAGATAAATGAATTGAGGAGCAAGAAAGGCTATCTGTACGCAGGATTACCTAAATTCAGAGCTCTCTTTGGACGGGATTCATTGATCTCATCGTGGCAACTGCTTGATCATGATCCTACTATAGCATTATCGACGATTCAGTCCCTATCTTCTCTTCAAGGTTCCAAAATTGAGAAGTCAACTGGCGAATATCCTGGAAAAATTCTACACGAATTTTATGATGACGAGGAGGCATTCTTACGGAGAAAGCAAGAAATCCCATGGCTTACGAGAGGGCCAAGTTATTTCTCAGTTGACAGCACACCGCTTTTCCTCATACTGGCGGAGAAACTGTTGCCCATTATGCCAGAACCAGGCTTCTCGGAAATATACGCCTCTGTTATCAAGGGCATTAAATTCCTACTTAACTATGGAATTGTTAATGAATTCTTAGGGTATGAGAAAGCATTGACGGGCACCGGGATTCAATCACAATCATGGCGGGATGGAATTGGTGATATACTTGAAAAACTCAAATCCCCTGTCTTTACTGTTGGAGTACAGGGATATGCCTACAGTGCATTATCAGGAGCGACTCGGATTATCAAAGACTTCGGGCCGGATACTGATAAGTACTTGATAGATGACATAGCAAAATCCGCCTCCCGCATCATGAATAGACTTGCTGATAATTTTTGGTTAGATGAAACATCATTCTTTGCTATTGCCACTGATGGTGACGGCGTAGCTGAGAAAGCCGTTACTAGCGACCCAGGTCACCTTTTGTTCAGTGGTATCCTGTCAGCGAAACAGGAGAAGGATGTTGTCGATAGGATCTTCGAGAATGACATGATTACCGATTTTGGAATACGATCACTTTCAACAAAGGATCCTGGCTTCGATGAGAAGGCGTATCAAAGAGGAAGCGTTTGGCCACAGGACAACTGGATTATTGCAACGGGATTGAAGGAAAGGGGATATGGAAATTTTTATAAGGATCTACGGGGAAGAATCATAGAGGCCTATGAAAAAATGGGGATGATGCCGGAGTACTTTAGCGTAACTAAAAAGGGGGAACTCATGGATATTGATAAATTAAGAATAAAACCGTGTTTTCCCCAAGCATGGTCTGCTGGTGCCATGGTGTCATTTCTTCAGGGAGACTAGGTAAACATGGAAAGGGGCAACCAATAATGGAGGTAAAAAGATGACGGCGAAACTTGAGCTTAGAAACGTAACAAAAACTTATGGAAAGACCAGGGTGATTTCGGGCATGTCCTTAATTGTTGAGGAGGGGGAGTTTTTTGTCGTGCTGGGGCCATCCGGCACAGGAAAATCAACCCTTTTAAAACTAATAGTCGGAATCGAACAACCTGATAAAGGCGAAGTTTTTATTGATGGAAAGGATGTTACAAGATTACCTCCGAACAAGAGGAATATTGCCATGGTTTTTCAAAATTACGCCCTTTATCCAAATATGACGGTTTATCAGAATATTAGTTTCCCGTTGAAAATGCACAGAGTTGCAAATGCCAAACAAAAGGTTATTGATATTTCAGCGAAACTAAATATTTCTGACATTCTTAACAAAAGAGTTACACAGATTAGTGGAGGACAGCAACAGAGAGTTGCGCTTGCCCGTGCTATTGTAAGAAATCCTTCTATTTTTATGCTTGATGAGCCACTGAGTAATCTCGATGCTAGAGTGAGGTACACCGCGCGCAGTGAACTTAAGAAGTTACAGCAGGAACTGGGTCAGTCGTTCCTCTTTGTTACGCATGACCAGAAGGAGGCAGAAGCACTTGGTGACAGAATCGGGGTACTTCACGCTGGAAAATTTGAACAGATCGGTTCTTATAAAGACTTGTATGAGAATCCGTCGACCCCATGGATTGGAGATTTTGTTGGGGACTTTCCTATGAATTTCATCGGTAACTTTGGCTTTAGGCCTGAATGGACAACCGTAGGAGCCGGAGAATACTCAATGACTGTTGATTCTGAGGAGAGCATAGGAGACGTTATATTTCTACATGGTAGCATGGATGATGGGAATAGGGTAATATTGAGGAGCGGAGGGAGAGAGAAACCTGGAAACTCCGTAAAGTTCTCCATTACTCACCATGTTGATTTTCAGCAATCTCAATTGGACCCATTTGCTCTAAAACGAATTTAACCACAATTTTCTTCGTGTTTAGACACGTGCCGACTAAAAAATGTCACAGAATATTGTATATCTGGATGCGGGATGTATAACTTCCCACCAAACCATGCATTTGTTTTAGTACTGATAAGGCAAGATTTGATTCAATATCAAGCAAGGTCTGAGGTATGCACTCTATACCTTCCCTTCCATCTGGAGGTGTCAGTAATATTGGTAGGTGATATACGCAATTTTGTGTTCAGTGGTGAAGCGCGGTCGCCGGAGAAATATCCCACCATTATTAAGAACCTCAGAACCTTGGCAAAAAATAAAAGAATTACTTACCGCATACTTCTCCCGATAATGGGAAAAAGAGGGGGTTTTTGAAATTAAATTTCACGCCTGTTGTATATTATTAT
>JGI24721J44947_10000428_pt1 | contig 55227 bp, 43 predicted proteins | sample YelNatPaOPGAMG01_FD_44947 | JGI IMG/M metagenome (IMG submission 44947) | reverse complement strand
TGCTGCTCTGGATCCGTTGCCAATTCAATTCCATTAGCTCAACCCGTGACTTGTGTTACCAAGAGGAAGTAAAAATCTAACGGTTGTGCCTTCTCCAGGCTTTGAGATAATTGCGCAACTTCCTCCTAATGCAGCCAACCGACTTTGCATATTACGCAATCCGTCTCCTAAACGTGCTGAATTTAAGTCAAAACCGTGCCCATTATCTTTAATTACAAGCTCCAACTGATTAAATTGTACGGTCATAACCAACTCCACTTCCGTGGCTCTAGCATGCCGAATTATGTTGTTCAAGGCCTCTTTCACTGCCAAAAACAAACTGTGTCGGACAGGGCCACTTAGCATTATGCCATCACAATCAAACGGTAAGCGCAGCCGGCAAAAAATACCTGCGGCGTCAAGAATTTCCTTTGCATAACTTGCAGTATAATCCATGAACGACTGTAACGAATCCCGTTTTGGATCCACTGCCCATACTATCACATCCAATGACTCCACAAGCGTACGTGCTTTTTCTGCAATTTTTACCAGTCGTTGGTGTACAGTATCTCTCCCCTCATGCCCAGTAACCCCCACACTTGCCATTAAGCTAATCGCCGTCAAACCTGCACCAAGTTCATCATGTAAGTCACGCGCAATCCTTGTCCGCTCCATCTCCGCAGCATGTTGAAGCTCAGCTAGCTCTCGTTTTCGAATTTCGTTTTCCAACCTACGCGTGCGTTCTTGGACCTCCCGATGCAACTGCTTATTCCAGATCAAAACGCCGATTAGCAATACCACGAGCAATCCGATTGCATAAAGCGCCCTTTTTAAAGTCCACCACGGTGGGTTAGCCAACACCCGGACGCAATTAGGCGAGTACAGCAACAACTCAAAACCAGTCACGTTTCCGCTGGGGGAAAGTTCTTGAGGAACATAAACCCCTGTAAGCTCCAATAAACTCCCTATTCGAAGACGCTGGACTTGTTTCGGTGAAGCCACTAACCGAGCCCGGTACCCTACAAAATCTGACTGCAACTCGAGAACGTATTCAAATCCGTTCCACCACATGTTTAACAACCTCCCCTCAAATTTCACCAAGCGTCCACAGTGCGATCGTGACAAAAGATCTCTATGCTCTACTTGGATTGGTAAAGGCAGGGTTCCCCGTCCTGCTTTTCTCATTATGGCCTTTTTGAGGAGTGGTAATGGTCCACTGCAATCGAGAAAACCTACCACCTCAACAACGTCCCTGATAGAAAAATCGGCATTGTGCCTGTCCCTCAGGTTTACACACACTGTATTAGTACCGTCAGTGAGAAAGTACTCGTTCCTCACTTTATACACGACTTGCCCTTCGATCTTCAGAAATCTTAGTGGGGCAGCGTTCGGGTCATAAAGCAACAAATCCCCTAACCTTTTTAACGGAGCGGTAAATAAATCTGTTCGTGGAGGTTGCACAACTTCAATAGCCCCACCTAAAATTCGTACCGCGGCGGTATTGAGCTCCCGCGTCTGCATGTTGAAAATTGCAAAAGCACACCCCCGTATTCGAACTAAGGCGTTCTCATACTCTGTTAATCTTTCCGGCTGGAAATCATCCATGATCACAACCACTTCCCCATCTGCAGTAAGCAGATCCACTTCTTGGTTGTCTACGCCAAGTACAACGCCTTCCAGCTCAACATACTGTGTATCCAACGCACCGCTGAATAATTGTTTCCATGCGGGTCGTATAGGCTCTGGTAATTTGCCTGTGCCTAAGTGCTTTATTTGCCTCGCGATAATTATTGGGGCGAAATCTCCTGGTCCCGTGACCCCTTCTACTTCATAGACCTCTCCCCATCGCAAAGGTTCCTCCAAGTTTAATCCAAGATATGAGACAAAGATCCCACGCGTTGTATCTTGAATCACCGCACCATGAACGTAAGGGGGGAGCGTTGCTGTTACGACTCCCCGGATGCGTACAGGTAGCTGTTTTTTTGCCTCTTCAATTGTGAGTTCCTTTACCTCTGCTGCAGTAGTCAACACGTTCGTTTCGTTCCAGGGAGAGACTACATTGGTCACCTGGGGGATTTTCTGCATATCTACTCCTACTAACTCAACATCATTCCACGTAGCGATTTTCAAAATCCCTGGTAAACCTACCTCATTCCCTAGCATCACATCTTCGTAAACCCCTGAAACACGAACCCGTGAGTGAGCCATAACAGGCGGACGTCTGCCGCAATCTTCAAAGATCATCACACGAAAATCGTTCCCACCAACTCGTAAAATCATTTCGCCCCCCTCAGATAACAAAGCTGGAAAAACTACGGTGCCCTCAACACTCACCCACCGAAATTCGTCCTCGTCCCCATTTTTTCCAAAAATCCGGCCCCCAAAATAATCCCCAATTTTTCTCTCCGGTAATGGTCGTATCTCTATTTGTGGATAACCAACGAACAATTGGCTTCCATCATCGGACCCTAAATGAAATGTGTAAAACCCATCATGCGGAATGCTGATATACCCCACAAACTCAATTGCAACCCCCTCATCTCGTGTTCGCACTCCAAGATCGAAATTTGGGACCCCACCAGATTTTACGGGGTTCATGCGGGTCAAATCTGGCAACTGAACCCAAAACCCTTCATAGCACCGATATTGTACGCCACTAACTAAGTTCGTCTTCTTGATATTTGCGTCATTATACACGCTTGATAATACCGAACTTGGAATCTGTTGCCTTGGGATTCCAGGCCCTTCGTACTCTACGGTCAATGCATAATCAGCTGTCCGATTGAACCAACGTACTACTACAGGGTTTAAACCTGCCCGCAAATACACAACCCCTGACTCAACCGTCATCGGATGTACACCGTCGTTTTCCACCACTAAACCAGGTATTATCGCTAATCCGAAATTCTTTCTCCTTACCCCACATCCTACAGCTTCCATACAAATTTTCGAGCCTCGCGTAATCCCGTTGCTTAATCCCGATTCCGCTTGTACAAATTCTATGCTTGAGCCATCTCCCAAAACCAATATTCCACAAGACGCATCCACATCATAAACATCAGCCACTATCCGAATAGGTCTAACGACATGGGGTTTTCGAATCGCCGCTGCTCTTAACTGGGCTAGGTTGGTAATTATATCCCCCTCACCCCGGCCGGATATTCCAATTTCCATTCCCTGATCAAGTGGGCCAGCGACAAGCAAAACGGTCAGGGCTAAAAACATTCCAACAACCACCCGCGCGTGCACAGTAACTATTAAAACAACCAAACAGTAACTAATAGTCAAGTCGCAAGCACTAAAAACGTCTACTCCCAAATGCCTTTGAATTTGGTTGCCACTTAAACCATGTTTTATAGGAAAAAGCCCACAACAAACAACAAAGTTACACCTCAGGCGTTCCTACTTACCAAAATCGGCTGGTGCTAGGCGTAAATTAAAATGGCAGGCTGAATATTCCTCTATAGCTATAGCTTTCCGACTGGGAAAGCTTTTGAAACAGGCAAAAACCATATCACCTTCTTCAACAACTAGTATGCAATCGAATCTAGTTTCAACGCTTTACATCAATCTTGGCCACTACACAAGGCGGCAATAAATGCCCACGCTTTTCTGCGAGGTGACCTAAAGCTCCCGGAGACCACAATCCACCTTTCGATTGAACATTACCACTTTTAAAAGTATGCGCATAAGGGATGGGTTCGCAATACCACCTACAACTTAAACCGTGGGTTCAATACCTCCCCTAGGCACTACATATGCATTGAGGCCAAACCACTAAAAAATCCGTCGCATCTACTTTCCTTGGAACGACCTTCGTAAACGTGCCGATTCAAGCCACTTGCTTAGGTCTTTCGATTCAAGTCATTCTCACACCGATTAGGACTTGACCTATAGTTCATACCATTTGGGGGTTTCACCACAACAGTTGACGTATCCCCTTAAAAACGTTGCCACAAAATAAGTAATCTGGATTATTAAACTTCCCTTTCAACCCATATTTTTGGAACCTTGTATCCCGCGAAAAAATCTTTTTCCTTTTGAAACACGAACAATCCGGCCGTGCTACAGCTTTTTTTTCCCCCTTGGTCACAAACTATACTGCGCCATAAAAAAACGTGAGGCGGAAATCGAAGATACCATTCGATTTCCGCCTCATTCTTACTCCCCTCGGGTCCTACGCCATTTTGTCTTCAGCTTATGGATACCGTAACCTGAAGAACAGCTGCGGCGCCGTCGTTATGACGTTCGTGTAGGGCGGGGTACTCGTAACCGGTACCCATGGTCCAAAGATATTGGTAGCCTGCAACAGTGTGCCACGCGTCCAGTTAATAATCATTTTGTCACCTTGCAACACTGGCAAGCCAACAAACGCGGGCCGTTCTACCATCTCAGGCACCACAGCAGAGTTAATTTGCGCCTCTGTCAAGGCCACGTTGTAAATTCGCAAATCATATAATTGACCCACAAACCAGTTGCCAAAGTTATTTCCACCATTGTCACGGCCACCAATCACAAGATACGAAGTTGGGGCAAGTGTGTACGGACCCTGTCCTGTTTGCATTGCCACGAGGACACCGTCCACATACAAACACCTTACGCCCGTGATAGGATCGAACGTACCAGCATAATGATGCCACTCACCATCTGCCGGGAATGGATTTACTCCTGACATGTCCTCGGCACCACCCGTACCACGAAGCGTCCAGCACGGCCGTGCGGGCGAAGCACCATCCCGACGCAACTGCCATCCCTGACCACTTTCACCATACTTCGAAACAAATGGATTCCACACACTGCCAGGTATACCTTTCGCCCAAAACATCACCGTCATAGCTGACAGTCCATCATCAAATGTGTTGACATACCCCGGATCTAATGTGGACGAGTTGCTAATCGCGATCGCACAGTTCCCTAGCAGCGCCAATGAATAACCCGCAGGCTTGCCAGGTGGCACATCATTTGTAAACACGTACGTGCCAGTACCCACTTTGTACCCGTCATGCGTACCTGCAAGTCTGTATCCTGAGACATCTGCTAAGGTAGCCTCGCCACAGAACCACGCACCTACCAACGCATTCGCTGGCGGCGTTTGAACAGGGACAACTGAAAGGACGATGTTGCTTCCAACGTATATCCCTTTGGGATTTGACACCACTAGTCGGTATACACCGGCCATGTTAGTGGTAAGATTAATCATCGTTAGTACATTCGACCTTGCACCGATAATGATAGTCCCATTATATTCCCCGTCCACGAGGTCTACCCCATTAAGCTGCCATTGATTAGTAATTGGCTCAGTAATACCCACCCTCGCAGCAAGAGTGACCTTACCACCAACATACCCAGTTACTGATGCAGGGGGTTGCGAGAAAATCACTGGATCTGGCATAAGTGCTTTAATCTCTTCTTCTGATAACTCGTAATTGTAAATTCGCACATCGTACACCTGGCATGCGGTAAACGCCTCAATTACCCCACCACCGGTATCCCGTCCTCCAATTACTATGTGAGATTGAGGAGCTAAGGTATTGGGTGGGTTGTTAATCATCCACCCGCGCAGTATGCCGTCAATGTATAGTTTTCGCTCACCTGTGTATACATTGAATGTCCCGACATACAAATGCCAATCGTTATCCGTATAATAATACTGGGCACTCCCACCAGCCCCTGAAACCGCTGCATGCAAATCCTCACGGTCCCCATCTCTAGCCCAAGTAGGACCACATCCAAGTAAGAATTCGCCTCCGCCCCATCCACCGCCACGCACAGTCCAACATGGGATCGTCGTACCTGCAGGAACCCATCCACCGTTTCGAAGCTGCCATCCTAGACCATTTTCACCAAACTTAGACACCCATGGTCGCCATGTATCACTTAAACCACCTTTAGCCCAAAACGCCACGGTGAACAACCCATCGATTTCCTCATCAAACGTATTCGTATATCCAGGGTCATAGATGGAGGTGTTATTGATAACAATTGCCGTATCTGGCGTTGAGACACCACGGTTCAGAACTAGTGATTGCCCACTCAATCCTGGAGGTGCCTCATTGGTGAAGTAATAATTTCCGCCTACTACATATCCGTCGTGAGTTCCCACCGGCCTGAACCCAGAAACATCAGCTAAAGAAGGCGTTCCTGCAAACCACCGACCTACTAGGGTCCGCGGTTTTATAGATACAACCACTTCGCGGCTAGTCACTGACCCATAAAGGTTTGTTACAACCACCCGGTATCTACCCACCTCACTCGCAGTCACACGTAAAATGGTTAACACATTCGAATCGATTCCAACAAAGTTGGTTGCGTTTGGAAGCAAATCGATATTTGTGCCATTCAACTGCCATTGATAGCTCAATGGCGGTGTTCCCGCAGCGGTTACCCGCAACCGTGCTGGTACTCCTTCAACAACTGTAACATCGTTCGGTTCAACCGAAATACTCGGTAGGTTTACACCATAAATCGCGAGCACTTCTTCGTAGCTCAAAGCATAATTATAAATCTGCACATCATAGATCTGTCCCACAAACCAGTTACCAAAATTCTGCCCGCCATTATCCCGAGCACCAATGCACAGGAACGAGTTCGTAGCCAAATTGTAGACCTTATTATCTAATTCTTTAGCTGCCAACCGACCATCCACATACAGACACCGCTCACCGGTGCCAGCGTCATACGTACCTACATATAGATGCCAATTGTTTGTATCTGAAGAAAGTACAAAACCAGCGCCAATTAGATCTTCCGGATTCCCATAAGCAATTCTACCTTGTAGAAGGGTCCCGCCTGTTCCCCGGATGGTCCAGCATGGTTCAAGATTGTTATCACCGGCTTGACGGATTTGCCAACCTTGTCCTGATTCCCCATATTTCGACACAAACGGATTCCAGTTCCCAGGCCAACCTTTTGCCCATACTACAACCGAAAATGCAAAGTTGATGCGCGCGTCAAACGTATTAGTGTAACCGGGGTCCAAAACCGAGGAATTAGTAATTGCAAAACCTGAACCACCATCACTTAATAGCACGGATTTCCCTGTCTTCCCAGCAGGCACATCATTTGTAAACTCGTACGTCATCCCACCAATTGGTACCGCATCATGAGTCCCCACAGGTGTAAATCCAGAAATATCAGCTAAACTATCATTAGTAAACCATCTGCCAATTAAGGCCTTTGGTTGAATGGTCAAAATTGCCGGGCTGCTATAAGCGGAACCGTAAGGATTTGACGCAAGGACCCTATAGGTACCAGCTTCTGCAGAGGTGGCGCTCAAAATTGTCAGAATATTCGAATTAATTCCAATGTAATTCGTAGCATTTGGCAGTGTATCGATGTTCACCCCATTTAGTTGCCATTGATATTGCAAAGGCGAACTACCATTTGCAGTCACTGCCAATGTTACCCTTGCCCCATTGTATACAATGTATGACTGCGGTTGGGTTCCAATCATAGGGGCAAATCCTTGCACACCTACGCCGGCCGCAAATAAACCTAAAATCTCGTCTGAGGTTAAGGCACGATTAAATATCGCCACTCCGTCAATTATGCCTGGGAATATTCGTTGATCATTCAAGGGATCTCGACCGATATAACGGCCACTGGAACCGCTCCAATTGTACGCCCGGTGTGTTACACCACTGTTTACTGCTGACAACAAAACGGGCCGGCCATTGTCGTCTAAGTAGAACAAATAAATTGTAGCGCGATTAGTTTCTACAACCAAAGCTGCAAATGACCATTTCCAAAGCGGAGGATATAGGCGAGAACTCCACCCCCAAGTGGACGAATTGTCATTCCAATTATAACCCAGTTCGGTAGCAGTACCGTCTGCATTCCGATTGCGGAAACAAAAACCGCATGTTGAGTTCCCGCCACTACGATCGAAGAACAACCCAGCATCTGCCGGAGGAACGTCATTAGGGTAAATCCACATAATGATTGTTGTATCCACTACCTCGGAACTGAGATTCAGCGGGGGCAAACTCACGGTTGAATTTGGATCTCCTGCACTGCATTGCACAGCGCCTTGGCCAGTGGTGAATCCTCCAAAAGTGGGAGGTTGCGGTCCTAGTATCCCATAAAATGCATTATAAGCAGTGGGTCCATAAATTCCACTGTACCCATTCCCTGTAGAGTCGACTGCTTCTAACGTGCCCGAAGAAGGATCCCCAGTTTCGTTTAATTCCCAGAATGCATGGGGTTGCAGGGCTAAAACAGCGTCTCGATAAGACGCCGCGTTGCCTATTTGGCCACACGTAGCCACATATAATACTAGTAGACTGGCTCCAATTGTAACACGCTTTATTACAGCGGGAGGTTTGAATGTTTTCATACGTTATTCTGTTTTCCTTTTTCGCAAGAACTATTCTATTGCAGAGCCCGATACCGTCAATATGACAAATGTCACAGACCCACCGACTTTGTCCATATGTAGCCCGTCAACAAATCAGCTCGGTGCGTGCAAAATCAAAGAATTCCGCAGGCTCTACCCCATAAAAGTCTATACGGTCCACCACGCAGGTGGGTAAGTCCTCCCTTACTCAGAATTGCGACCTGCTGGTATTTCCTCCACAGCCCCTTAAAACCTATTCAAGCAAACCACCAACTATGATACTTTAGAAAGCAAAAGGTTTCCCAGAATACACACGACTATGATTCACCTGCCGAAAGTCTAGCACTCCACACTGGGCGTATTGGCTTGAATAATTTGTATCGCTACCTCTCCACCAAAAACTAAAATTCTCCTACCAGTTTATACACGTCAATTAAGCTAGGGTGGAGTAAAGCGGTGCAACAAAGCACATTGCGTTTAGCAATAAACCATAATTAGCGCTAACTTTCGGCTATTCATTTCAAAGGAAAATTCCACCTTAAACATGAATGCAAACAGTAAACCGTTTATGAAATTTTCTACCTTAGAATGCGCCGGCTAACCAAGCGGCATTTTCAATCCAGCTCAAAACTCTATTCAAACAAGGTCGATCCGATGTAGTACTCAAAGCGCCGAAAGGCTATCATGAGCGGGTAAGCCTTGAGACTTTCTCATTTTCTAAGACACCTCGTCCGCATTTAAAACTACCGTTTAGCTCTGCGCTTGATGGTGGAGAGTAATTTCTATACGTTTAACATGCAATGACACGGGAGCGAATAAGAATAGTTGGACTAGCCCTCTTGTTAAGCACATACACGGTATCCGCGTATCAAGGCATGCCGATTCGGCCACTTCAGATTGTTGGGCGCTACCTAAAGGACGACCAAGGGAAAATCGTAATTTTGCATGGTTGGATGCAACCTTCCGGATGGTATTGGAATGGCAGGGCGTTTCCTGACCCTGTGGAATATACGCCGGAAGAATGTGCACCCGCTTTACAAGTTTATAAATTGCAAGTAGACGTCCTTACAACGACAAATCCGATCTGGGGGAAAAGCCACGGGTGCTATCATACTTTCGTCCGGTTTGGTGAATCTCCAGGTTGGGACGCAGTGAATAACCTTCAGAACCCGGAGCGCTTTGAACGGTACATTAACAACCTATTGGTGCCATACGTGGACTATTGTGCCACGCGGGGCGTATATGTGTGTTTTGTGGGTGGAGCAAACACAACTAATTGGATGACTGCGCAACACAAAGCAAATTTGATTGAATACTTTCGTCGGATTGCGGGGCACCCTGGAATTAAAAACAAGCCAAATGTCATGTTTGAGATTTGCAATGAGCCGGTGGCTATCGAAAGCGAACTTGGCAATGACCATTGGGTTTCAGACACGCCAGCTGCAGACAAGGCCATTCAGAAATTCATGCAGGACATCGTCGACGCAATCAGGAGTACTGGCGCGACGAACGTGATCTGGGTCCCTGGCCTCATTTGGCAAGGTAGACTGCAAAATTTTGCAAAATATCCCATTCACGGGATTAACATTGGGTATGCTGGCCATTGGTATCCAATTGGTGAAGATAACCCAACCAACATTCTACGCTCATATACAAACGATTGGAAAAAATGTTCAGATGTAGCCCCGATAATTGTGACGGAAGGTTCTTGGCATACAATGGCTGAAGACCAAGGGTTACGCCGTGGCACCACAGAAGGATTTGGTAAAACGCAAAGATATATTCGTGACACAGCAGAAAATATTAGTTGGATGGCGGGCATGAATGGTGAGGTTATTGGAAATCTGGACTATCCCCCCGGAGAGACAAACTACACTTTCCCCACAATTGCTTGCGGTCAAGCTGCATTTGACTGGTGGCCAAGTTACGCATGGTGCGCACCATCATCCATCGACACCGAAGCTGTTTTGGAACAAAGCTTGAAAGTAGGCGACAAACTTGCCGTCAACGCAAACCAAACCGTAGCTCAATCTTTCAAGTACGGTCCCAAACCGGGGGGTCCTAACTTCAAAATCACAAAACTAAGGATATTCCTATCAAAGTCTGCCTCCCAACCGAACGCCGATCTTCTAGTTTCTATCTGCACCAATCCCACAGGTGGGCCAATTCCTGGGACCCTGGTTTCAATACCACCATATAGCATCCCAGACAGTTCTGAGGGCACCACATTTGCAACTTACGATATTACCTATCCAGCCCCGATAGGTCCACTTGCCGCCGGAACTACCTACTACATACTTTTCACAACCGAATCAACAAATAGCTACTTCGTTCAGATTTCGAGTCTGAGCGATTCCCATACAGGAACGGTAGACGACCTGTACCCACGGGGCGCCGCGTACACAAACGGAATAGATACTGGGCGTGACGTTCGGTTCATTATTACTGGTTCGGATTTACCTACAGTTCCATTGCCACCTACTAACTTGGTTGCACAATCATTGGGCGGAAACCGAGTAAAACTCTCATGGACAGATTCCCGCATTGCAGCAGGATACAACGTTAAAAGGGCAACAAACCCAGGTGGGCCTTATGAGCTTGTGTGTGCTGATACAAAGAAAAATTATTACATCGACTCAGGCTTGCCCTCCGGAAAAACTTTTTATTATGTGGTCTCTGCTATAAACCCAGCCGGAGAAAGCCCCAATTCTCAAGAGGTAAGTATAACTATTGGGGGAAAGCTCAGTGGAATGATTATTGGGCCACCAGGTTCCTGGGCAAACAGTGGGAACACGATTGACCACGTTTTTGATGGCGACCTCGAAACGTATTATGATGCAACTGCAGCTAGTGGCCACTGGGTTGGTTTAGACTTAGGCGCACCATTCGTTATTACCCAAATCAAATATTGCCCCAGAAGAGGCTATGCAGGCCGGATGGTGGGGGGTCGATTCGAAGGTGCAAATGTCCCCGATTTTAGTACCGGGGTAGTTACGTTGCTCACAATAACCACTACACCCCCTGAAGGCGTACTAACAAGTAGGACAATAAACAACGCGAACGCATTCCGGTATGTTCGTTATATTGGACCAGCAAATGGATATTGTAACGTGGCAGAGGTGGAATTCTGGACATCCACTTCTCCAAACCCACCACCTGCTCCCCCAAGCGGTCTCACAGTCTACCTAAGCAATCGAATTGCTTACTTACATTGGGAACCCTCAGCTGGCGCCACGGCATACCGAGTCAAAAGGTCTACCACAAAAGGCGGCCCTTATACGCCAATTACTAATGTGAGTGGGACTAGCTGCATCGACCTTACCTTACCCAGGAACACATTGTTTACATGGCGATATTACTACGTGATTTCGGCAATCAATGCAAATGGCGAGAGCACAGACTCACCAGAAATGGAAGTCATAATGCCACCCAGCGCACCGACTCGAGTGACCGCCTCCTTAGATCTGTGGCGCGCGAAATTATGGTGGGACTTCCCTGGCGGTGCCGATACATATGTCGTTAAAAAGTCCGAACTCAGTGGCGGGCCTTATACTGTTGTCGCAACTAATTTAGTGCACAATACGTTTGTGGACCCGGAGCAGATGGATGGTAAGAAGTTTTATTTCTACGTAATCTCTGCAATAAACGCTGGAGGTGAAAGCCCAGATTCAGCTGAGGTTGTAATTAATCCTCCTTATCCGTGGATGACTCGTGAAATTGGTGCAGGAGGAGGGGATGCAACGTACAGCAATGGTGTGTTCATTGTTAATGGATCTGGGACCGATATATGGGGAAACAGCGATTCATTTCGATTTGTTTACATCCCTGTTACTGGCAACTGTTCAATTGTTACCAAGGTGGTTTCTGTTGCCCCAACCGATCCCTGGGCGAAAGCGGGAGTAATGATTCGAGCAAGCCTTGATGCTGACTCAGCTCATGCATTTATGTACGTGACTCCTAGTAATGGAGTGGCCTTCCAATACCGCAGTACTAAGGGAGGCGGGAGCTATAACAACAACCTCACTGGCCTAAGTGCACCATACTGGGTTCGCTTGGTCCGCAGCGGAAACACATTTACCGGTTATAGATCGGCCGACGGCAAAACTTGGACAACCCATGGGTCAGCTACAATTAGCATGCCATCGGCGATCTATATAGGCTTGGCAGTCACAGCCCACAATACATCAACAAATTGCATGGCTGTATTCGAGGCAGTAGGTGTAACAAACATAGTTGGCGGAACCCAGATCTCACTTTGGACCAATTGGACAGTGCCAGATTCGCCAGCTTCCGTTTCAGCAAAAGCTGGGGACGCTCAGGTATACCTAACGTGGACTCCCATAAATAACGCCACCACTTACAGGGTTAAGCGGTCACTTACTGACGGAGGCCCTTATAAACACATCGCTAATATTAGTACGACGAACTTCATAGATACTCAAATAACCAACGGGCTCACTTACTACTATGTGGTAACGGCTGTGAACCCTGCCGGAGAAAGCTCGCCCAGCCCGCAAGTCAGTGTTACACCCCTTCCTCCGCCCATGCTCACTGTAACCACCGAAAACTCGGTGTTACAACTCGCATGGCCTAGTCATTACTCGGATTTCATCCTCCAATACCGCACAAACTTACTCATCGGGGATTGGGTCGCTGAAACCTCAGCAGTACCACAACTCATCAACGGTAAATGGATTATCTCAATACCACTTTCAACAAACACCGAAACTAAGTTTTACCGTTTAGTCAAATAAAGAGTTCTTCAGTTATAAGTCTCCCAAGATTCGAAGCGCTTCCCCTTTTGCCGGGAACCCGGGGCGTGTCAGAAGTCTCCAGGACCAGCATAAATCATTGGTCATTTCGTTGCTCAACCCCACTTAAAAGGACAACCCCTTTGGAGGGTAATACGACCTATTTGCAGCAAATCTACTTTGATTCAATGTAAATGTGCAAAGTTCCAAAAAGCCCACTAGGATTGACCGCTCATTTGCTCATTCCCGAAGTCAACCCTACTACGGGACTAATTTTTTAAAACCCGGATCCAAAGTGTAATACCATACACGCGCGGCCAAAGCCACACTCTACCCTACCTCTCCTAACTGGAGATTACATAGGAAGCGCTGGATTTGCTCCGGGTTTGAGAAATGCGATAGTTTTGAACCCTGGGATTGCCCTAGCTTGGATATTCAATAGGAACCTCCTCCACAACCGCAGTGTGAAATTTACCCTTCATCAGCAGGTAGTTACCTTCACTGCGATAATTTCCCTTCCCAAAACTGCTCTATAATTCAGCGATGACATTGTGCAAAAAAATCTGGCTGCACCCTTAAAAAACAAAGGCGCAACCAGATGTTCCAGATTCAATTTCCTAAAGCCTATTGCACAGGTAGGATCTCAATCCCGTTAATTTCAGGATTTTCAACTTGCGGAGTGAAGGTGATGTCAAGCTTCCCATCGGTAACCTCCACTTCCACCGTTTCAACGTAAGCCCTTTGAGGCCCTCCAGCTTTCACCCACACGTCAAAATCTTTAAATTCCTTCCCTTCCACATTAAACGAGAATACACGGTCACCAGGGCCCATTATGCCGTCGTAGTTTTCGCAGAAGTGTAGTTTAACGATGTACTTCCCATTAGGCACTGGGTAAGAGAACGATTCCATGCTGTAGATCTCGCTCCAATAAATTCTCGGTGTTTTTGTATTTGCAATTTCTCGTTCTCCCCAGTCCATCCAATTACCCCCCACAAATCCCCGTTCAGTCAACCATGGGTGCCCATCTGCATCCACAAAAGGTTCAGATGGCCCGGCTTTAATTCGCACCGGTGGTGGCGGGAATTGATTCGTATCAACCGTGGTTGTGGTAGTTTGTTGGACTATAGTAGTTGAAGTGGGTGTAGTAGCAGTATCAGCTCCACCTCCAACACGTTGCTGTTGGGTCGTCGTGCACCCAGCCAGGGCAAACGCGCCTAGCAATAAGGCTAAATGTGCTAAGTTGCCCAAGAGACTGTTTTTGGTTGTTTTCATATTCCCTCCTTTATTACTGTTAGCACTCAACTCTGCAACGCAAAACAGCCTTTTTCCTTGTCACAACTTCAAAATAGGCGTGAACCCAGGGGAGAGCAAAACTTTTAACCTGTTTCAGCCAATTACAATGCTTTTAGCTGCGCAATTACTTCTTTCAAAGTAGCTTTAGCATCACCGAAAAGCATTCGAGTATTGTCCTTGTAGAAAAGGCTGTTGTCTATCCCTGCGAATCCGGTGGCCATCGATCGCTTCATAACTATCACTGTTCGCGCTCGATACGCTTCGACAATCGGCATCCCATAAATTGGGCTTGACGGATCTTCTTTTGCGGCTGGGTTTACCACATCGTTAGCCCCTATCACAAGGCATACATCGACCATGTCCATGTTCGGGTTAACTTCGTCCATTTCCTTCAAAAAGTCATATGGAACGTTCGCCTCAGCCAACAACACATTCATGTGCCCGGGCATTCGTCCCGCCACCGGATGAATGGCGAACTGAACTTCTACACCACGAGCTATCAAATTCTCGACTAGTTCCCTTACCTCGTGTTGGGCCTGTGCAACTGCCATTCCATATCCCGGTACGATTACCACCTGCTTTGCATTAGCAAGGATCAGTGCTGTTTCGTCAGGTTGGATTGGCCGAACTGTCTTTGTACCAGCTTCTGCGGCGGCTTTTTCACTAACCTTGCCAAATGCTCCAAACAAAACGTTTGTTATTGGTCGGTTCATTGCTTTGCACATCAGCAAAGTAAGTAAGGTACCGGAGGAACCGACTAAAGTCCCTGCCACAACCATAGAAATGTTGTTAATTACGAAACCATCTGCAGCTACTGCCAATCCCGTAAACGAGTTCAATAGCGATATCACCACGGGCATGTCAGCCCCGCCAATGGGTAAAACCATAAGGACGCCAAAAACCAATGAAACCGCGAGCAAAACCCAAGCTATTGCAGCGCTGTCTTTGAACCCAAGCAAATACACCCACAACGCTACAATTACCGCTAGAATAAACCCGTTTACCACGTGCTGTCCTTTATACGTAACGGGTCTTTCTAAGTACCCTTGCAACTTGCTGAAGGCTATCATGCTTCCACTTAAGGAAATTGATCCAATGGTGACAGGAAAGAAAGCAGCTGCAGCCAAAGGAACGGTGATTTTTAATCCAGCATGGTATCGAGTTAAATATTCGAGGATGCCTACCAAAGCCGCTGCACCACCACCCAACCCATTAAACATAGCCACCATCTGGGGCATTGCGGTCATTTTGACTGTATACGCCCCGATAGCCCCACCAATTAAACCCAACAATATGCCGATGCCGATCAGCCAATAATTCAAGTTCTGTCCATGAGGAATTGCCGGCGAATTTATACCTCGTAACATTGGGATGGTCGCTAAAATTGCGATCATCATGCCAGCTGCGGCTAATAGATTTCCCAGCCTCGCTGTGCGAGGTGAGCTCAGAAACTTGATTCCAAGAATGTAAGAAATCGCTACACCAATAAAAATCAAACCTAAACCTGTGCTCATGACTTTCTCCGTCTAAACATTTGAAGCATACGATCGGTCACCATGAAACCACCGAAAACGTTGGCTGAACCGAAAGCTACAGCGATAAATCCGAGGACTCGTGCTAATGTGGTTTCAGCATCCGCAAGGACAATCATACCGCCTAATAGGATTATTCCATGGATCGCATTGGTCCCAGACATAAGCGGCGTGTGCAACATGGATGGTACCTTCGATATAAGTTCGAAGCCTAAAAATATTGCCAACACAAAAACAAAAAACGTAAGTAGTTCGGCACTCATGTTCCCCTCCGCTTAAATGGATAATCTATTGTTTTGCCTGTCCGTACGCCTCCAATAACCGATCGCTAACGATCTTCCCCTCGTGCGTGACGAGACAGGCTTTTACAATGTCATCTTCCAATTTTAGGATAAATCGTTTATTTGTCTTGTCCCAATATTCTTCGACGAAATTGTAAAGGTTATTCGCATAAACTTGGGTTGCATGGTATGGCACCCGGCCCGGCAAATTAAACAAAGCTATGATTTTGACGCCGTTAATTTCTGTGATTTGGTTGGGTTGCGCACATTCTACATTACCCCCGCTCTCAATAGCAACGTCAACCACAACACTGCCTGGCTTCATCGCCTCAACCATCTCCCGGGTAATCAAAATTGGTGCACGCCTACCAAACACCTGAGCGGTAGTAATCACTACATCTGACTCCACACAAACCTTTTTCATCGCTTCACGCTGGATCTTTATCTGCTCGTCGGTCAAAGGCTTTGCGTAACCGTCTTTAGTTTGCCCAGTCTCGCCAAGGTCTATTTTCAAAAATTGCGCGCCGAGTGACTTAACTTGCTCCTCAACCACTGGTCTAGTGTCATACGCAGTTACCTTAGCACCCAGCCGCCGAGCAGTGGCAATCGCTTGCAATCCAGCAACCCCTGCTCCTACTACGAAGACTTTTGCAGGGGCTATTGTTCCCGCGGGAGTAGTCATCATTGGGAAAACCTTGTTGGAATGTGCAGCTGCGAGTATTACCGCTACGTATCCAGCCAGGTTAGCCTGGGAAGAAAGGGCATCCATTTTTTGAGCCCGGGTGGTTCTTGGAATAAATTCCATGCAAAATGCCGTTATCCCCCTCTCCGCCAATTGTTCAATTAGTACCTTTTCATTAAACGGATCTAGATAGCTTACATGAATGGCACCGCGCTTAAGTAAAACAACTTCTTCAACCGATGGTTTCCGCAAACGCAGAATTATATCAGCTTCCGATAGCAATCGGCTCCGATCAGTTACTATTTTAGCCCCCGCTTTGACGTAAGCCTCATCTGTAAAACCTGCGCTAACGCCTACACCTGCTTCCACTTCCACCTCCGCGCCGATTCTAACGAATTTTGCTACTGTTTCGGGGGTAGCAGCCGCCCGTGTTTCACCTAGCCAGGTCTCTTTCGGTACGGCAATTTTCATAAAAAAGCGGCCCTAATATAACAAACAAAAACTATCTGTCAACAACCCCTTCATTTCCAATCCTATGCATTTGCAACGCCTTTACTCTTAACTCGCCATTCCAACAACTCTATTGCCGCGCTCTAGCATTCCCTTACAACAATTTAAAAGTGCAAATCATGTGCATTGACACTTCATTTGATATCCCCACGGAAATTTGCGTTGCCAACCATAAGCCATGTTTCTCCCCTCTAACAATTTTTGCCTGCCACTTTTAAAGAATGCCATTTCTCCTGGTTTAACCCAACAGCAGCAAGAATTAATTCACCATTTGGGATCAAGTGGATCCCTTCTAAGGGAAAATTTCGGGGCACCTTTGACGCGACACCAAAGGTTCCCAATAGTAACCTGATTCAAGAAGGATTTCCAAATGCGTGGTCGTAGGCACGCCACAGGTGAAATAACCAAGGATATAGACCACACTCGAGCAAAAAGCCTTTGCGCGAAAGCTCATTTGGGTATTGATAATTCGGCATGCAGTTTTGTGGATCACAATATGGTTACTCGCTGACGGCGTGGGTGTTTTGATTGCGCGTGGTTTAGGCTTACAACAAGTACCCTTGTCGACAATAGGGGTCCTAGGACTTGTGGTTGCCGGTATTGGCTCAGCCGTTTTTCAAATGCGACGCCTACCTACAGCATCTGCCATACGTGCTGCATACGATCACTTCAATTCTTGTGGTGGCATCATTATGGCCGAAGAAGCTGGGGATACAACTCCCTGGCAAACACAGGTACCTTCAAGTGTCCCCCCTGTGCAATGGCAAGCAACTCGCAGCCTCATCCTGCTAAGCATAGCAGTGGTGTTTGTAACAACCACGCTCTTACTGCCTACGCATTATGTTCGGCTCGGAACAAAACGCCCTCTAGAAATCGGACAGCTCATTCAAGAACTCAAGACGGAGGTGGACACACTAAAGGACCAAAAGCTCATTCAGGAACAAAAGGCAATCGAACTCTTGAACCAATTGTCGAAATTACAAAACGAATCCTCTGGATTCAATCCGTATAAAACCTGGGAAGCCCTCGACCACCTAAAACAATCAACTTCTGAGGTAGCAAGGCAAGCAGCGGAGGAAGCGCTAGCCAAACTGGATACCCTTGCCAAAGTCGAATCACTAGCTATTGCTTTGCAGAAAGCTGTGGAGGACGGCAACCTGACTCCTGAAATCAGAAACTCCGTTGCGCATGCGTTCACCGCAACGTTAAACTCTGGCAGATTTTCTGAAGGCTTGTTAACAAATTTTTCTCCTATCAATTCCGGCGCTTACTTCAAACGCGTTATCTACTGCAGACTTAAAACGTTTTATCAATGGAATCCAGTGCACAAGGTGTAATATAAGCATGCCGTCGCTCGACTTGCCGATGCAAAACTTATAGACGCAACAACTCTGGCCCAATGTCAAAAAGCATGTTTATCTACAAAAACAAATCTAGACAATTTGCTAGCTTATTTGTGCCAAAGCACTAATGGATGTGATCAGAATTTAGACTCGTTACTTTTGACCGGCGTGGTTGATCGTGGGCCGGGTAATGCACCAATGATTTGGGGCGAAGAATCCCCGGGACAAGGCGCAAAGTTTAAAGAGATTGCGCTGCCAACCTCAGGGCGTATTGAAACTGCGCAATTTATCGGAGTTAGCATAGGTCCCCCAGTTGAAATCCAACCCGAGGAAAATGCTTCTATAACTGGGGGCACACTGACTGGTCGAGGAACATCAGATCACGCAGCTCATGTTTCGATGATCCTTCCTCGACATAGGCAAGCCGTACAACGGTATTTCCAACGTGAAAACAATGAACACGCAAACTACAAAAATCGAATTCAACTCTAAAATGTCACAGGAGATTCTTAAGCCTGAAGTACTCGCGCCAGCTACTGAGCTTATAACCAGAACACTTGAACAGCTCGATCGGATCTTGATTGGACGCCACCGTATCCACAGGCTAATTTAGATCGGGATACTCAGTCGAGGACATATATTGCTAGAAGGTGTGCCTGGATTAGGCAAAACGGGTTCAATACGAACGATCGCACAAATTTTGAAGCTCGAATTTAAACGGATTCAGTTCACGCCCGATTTAATGCCAAGCGACATCCTTGGACACATATTTTGCAACAAACTGAGTCAGGTAAACGTGAAATGGTATTTCACCCTGGCCCCATCTTTACCAATATATTACTTGCTGATGAAATTAACCGTGCCTCGCCGAAAACACAATCGCCCCTCCTGGAAACTATGCAAGAAAACTCAGTTACTTTGCTAGGCACTACACGCATGCTACCCCAACCTTTCTTTGTACTGGCCACGCAAAACCCACTCGAACTCGAAGGAACATACCCTCTCCCGGAGGCTCAGCTCGATCGATTCATGTTTCGGCTGTTCTTTAGTCATTTGGAAACTGATGTTATTGAGAAAATCATTTTCGAGCGTAGGAGGGGTGAACTCCCACCCCCAACCTGGCAAATGGGCCAGGCAGAACTCAATTTACTTTTCCAAACGATGAATCGCATATATTTGGCTAAACCGGTTGCACGGTACATACCGCGTCTTGTCTCAGCTACGCACCCTGTGAATCCAGAAGCAACAGAGTCCGTTAACCGCTATGTGGCTTACGGGGCCTCCCCACGAGCCACAATCTCAATCGCTGAAGCTGCTCGCGCGCATGCCCTATTATCAGGCAGGCCTACAGTGGGATTTGAAGACGTTAAAGCAGTAGCTGAACCCACCCTGAACCATCGCATAATACTGAACTACCAAGCTCGGCTAGATCGGGTTAACACTACAAAAGTGATATCCGACCTACTTAATCACTTGGATGAAGCTGAACTCGGTCTGCCACAGGACGTCAAGCTCTCGGTCTAATGAGCCGTTTAATACGAAAATCCATTCCTACCCCAATATGCAATCTTGGACCGTGAGAGTTATAACAAACACAGCTACCACTCCAAATCATCACAAATAACAATTCGCAGCATTGTATGTGCGATCCACAATTCAAACTTAGGCTCAGTTTGTGAGTTACTCCAGACACCTTTGGTAGAAAACCCTCGCATTGTTGCCGACCATGAAGTGCATTTCGACATACATTTAGGAAACATGAATTCCGTTCCAACTATACTTTCCACCTTAGCTGCTAAGAACTTCCAAATCATGGAAATCCGACATTGCAAAGCCGACTGGGAAGACGTTTTTATGAAAATAACCAAATGTGAGGTCCAATGAACATGCCCTGTCTAGCTTGTTTATGCAAAGTCGCTGCATCAATAAAACTCCACTACGAATAGCAAAACCCTGGGTTTCCCTCCTACAAATGCGCAACCCATCGGAATCTACACCTTGAAAAAGTGCGAGGGAAGCCTACCTTAATCACTGAACCGTATATGTACAAATGCATATTAACCTTATCGACTAATACCCCCCCTGAAAACATTGGTTTTGAAAGTTAAGTCATGCCTTGCAACTTTGCAAGGATGGGAACCTAACCCCATCCTCGTGAAAGAACTGCGCCAGGCAATGCGAGGTCGAGCATTCGAGCATTTTTAGGAGCATTTGCACTGCTGCTGGCAGTGCTTTTTGGCGGTTCATATATTATTGTTTGGGACTACACGACCTATAATCCACAGAGTTTGGGCAGTTCAATATTCGAGATGCATCTTTTTATACTCGTCCTCTTAAGCACTATTTTAATCCCATTTTATGTTGCGTTCGGGATCCTCACAGAACGCAACCCATCCAACATAGAGCTGATATACTATACAACACTTTCACCCTGGACCATCGTAAGAGGCAAGTTTCTTGCCGGTGCATACATGGCAATCCTGCTCTTTAGCGTTTGCATGCCGTTCATCTCTTTCTGGTACTTCCTCCGAGGAGTTGGACTCCCTACCATTTTTTTACACCTTGTTTATACTATTTGCAGTTGTTTGCCTTGCAGTAATCGCAGCAATTTTTGTTGCTGTACTTCCCGTGGGTAGATTATTCAAAGGGATAATCGGCTTAAACTTAGGATTGAGTTTCTTGGTGGGGAACCTCTAACCAATTGGTATTCTTTCTTCGCTATAGAGAACTACTACCAATTAAGAGCACAGCTGAACGATGGCTAGAGAGTATCACTTCCTTCGTGACTTACGTGGGTTTCCTTGGCCTTTTATACGTCGGCGCATCCACCTAATATCCCCTCGCTCCTCAAATAGGGCTTTGCCAATCCGGATGTTTATAACAGCGTTTTGGGTGGCGGAGGGGTTTCTCGCTCTAGCATGGCTATTAATAAACAACACCGCGCTTATAAAATTCTGGGGATTTACCACGTGCATGATCATGATCCCAGGTTTGTTCGTCATAATTAGTCAAAATGACAAGCTCAGCTTACGTGTACGGCAGCAAATCCCCAGCAGCAGACTCAAACGAATTCTAGCATTCCTTTTTTTCAATGGGGCTGCAGGAGGACTAATCTGGGCCGCGATAATCCTCAGCCTTACACAAGTTGGGTAATTTTTGCAACCTTATTACTCAGTCCTAAACCCACATTTACGTACACGATTAAAGGCGCCTTAATCAGTTATCCCTTGTCTTCAGAAGAATACTTTGTGTTCCGAACATTAATAGCAATCGCATATGCGTTTGCTTACGTGCTCACGGGGCTTTTCGTTCATCGACAATTTCTGCCGACCCCCAAATGATAGCTTCAGTATGCGCGGCAATGGTCACCCTCGCAAGTATTTTACTCCCAACTGTTATATAATGCTAATTCTCAAAAGATCACCCAAGCTTGCCTTTACCCAAATCCAACTCGGCAACTTCTTCAACTCGCTATACGTCGAATACTACCACCAACTATTAGCACATCTGATTTTCGCAATGTCGTGGGTTCTAATAGCGTTCCTCGCTAATTTGAAGTGGTTTATCAATCAAGCGCGGAGCTTCCGTCCGATTGGCGATTTTCCTGCCCTTGCAGAGGCACATTGCCCAACACCAAACTCATAAATATTAGAAGAATGAAAGTTTATGGATGAAAAACTCCGCCATGCATTATATGAAGGTGAAAACATCGGGCAGCAATACACCCTTTTAGTCCCCAATACAATTCCCAGAAGCATGGCCGGAATGCGCTTGGGGTGGCGAACTGGCACATCCATCGATTTCCAAGATTACCGTGAGTACCAGCCTGGAGATGATATCAGGTTCGTCGACTGGAATGTTATACGCGAGATCAGACCGGTTAGCAGTCAAACTTTACATGGAAGAGGTCACACCACATCTAGACATATTGATTGATGGCTCACGCTCCATGAACCTGGAATCCACCCCGAAAGCAGCGGCCGCAGTTAAACTCGCTGCAATCTTGGCTGTCGCTGCCAAGAATGCGTATTGTTCCCATGCAGTGTGGATATCAGACAACGGATTTAGGAAGGTCATCAACGATTTTCTCGGACCGACTGCGTGGGACGGGTTTGAATTTAATAGCCAACACACCATAGACGATGCGTTTGAGGTCATGCCACCTGCTCTGCGCCCTATAAGCATCCGCGTTTTAATCAGTGACCTACTCTGGCCAGCAAACCCAATTCACACAGTCCAAAGATCGCAATCGGGGGGTGGAGCGCTATTTATCCTCCAACCCCTTGCAAGGAATGACATCGATCCACCCATCCATGGCAGTGTACGCCTAGTGGACCAGCGAAACCAACGAAATTGCGGATCTTTTAGTTGATGAGACAACCATTAAGCAGTACCGGCGAAATCTCCCACAGTGGCAACAATCATGGGCAGAGGCGTGTCGCCAATATGGAGCGCAACTAACCACACTGGTGGCTGAGGAATTGGAAAGTTCTATTGTAAACCTGCAAAAAATCCAACTGATAATACCAGTTTGATATGACTGAACCGAGTAAGAAAAACCGTTCCAAACTGCCCCGGGCCAACAACTGGAGTCCAACCACTACAGCCTCGATTAACCCCAATAACCAAGGGAACTTTTCAGAAACCGCCAAATTGATAGTGGAATGACACCCTTCTTTCTATATCCTATCATAGTCTTACTGGCTTTGCTTTCAGTGCCGGTGCTCGCGGTTATATATATTTTTCGGAGCCAATTCAAACGCTATCCAGTCTCCAGCTTAATGCTTTGGCGCTTTGACATACAACCCCGGGTAGGGGAATCAAAGTGCGAGCGACTCCGGCTACCATTGATTTTTTTCATCGAGTTAGCCGCACTAGCGATGTTGAGCTTAGCAGCTGGTGAACCAGTAAGCAAACTAGCCGCACATAGCCGTCCCCTGATCATAATCCTAGCCGACTCTTACTCTATGCGGGCTGTTTTGGAGACGGGCACCCCACGAGAACAAGCCCGGGCCTTTCTCCGAGAACTTCTACAAACACAATGGTCACCTTACATACGCTTAATTCTGGCCGGTAAAGAACCCCGCATCACTAGCGAACCAATCCATACGCATAGTGATTTAGAGTATCAACTTCAACGGTGGCAGTGCAATGCGCCAAGGGCTGCAATTGAAGAAACAATTGGCCTTGCCAACGCTATAGGACGGGGCCGCGCAAATATTTTAGTACTCACCGACCACGCCACAAGGGATCCCAAAAACCTAAGTGATAATGTCCGATGGCACGCCTTCGGATCGCCGAGTATAAACCTTGGATTCAGCAAGGCAACCCGTTCCAGTTGTGGAGATCACGATAAGTGCATGCTCGAGATATTCAATGGGTCATCTACATCACAAAAAACCCGCCTAACGATATATGCCGGATCAAATACTATATCCTCTACGACAATTGAGTTAGACCACGCAAGTACCATCGAGTGGTTTTTGACACACCTGCGTCAATCCCGCTGGTAAGAGCGGAGCTAGCTCCTGACGCGTTGGCCTACGATAACGTGGTAAACCTACTACCCCCGCTCCGGAAGCGTGTCCCAGTACTCCTAGCCCTCACAAACCCTAGTTTAGCATCCTTTGTTGACCACGCTTTTGGATCCACAGGCCTCCGCGCCGCACCTCCAGAAAACCCAGACCTCGTGATTCGTCAATCCCCTTCATTTCCAGTAAGTAAACCAACTTGGACCCTTCGAATAATCCAACCAGATGCACCAATCGCGTACATTGGACCGTATATAATCGATCCTACGCATCCCTTAACAGAAGGGCTATCCCTACACGGCGTCATATGGGCTGCACAACCGACTACAAACCTAATGAGCGAGATTCCCGTAATTATGGTTGGAAATGTGCCTCTTCTTTCAACCTATACGGACCTATTCGGACGCCAAAGAATTACGTTGAATTTCGATCCCACTCTTTCGACGCTCCAAAACACTCCTAACTGGCCAATTTTGTTCTGGAATATCTTCCATTGGCGAGCATCGTACCTGCCCGGTCCCACGGAAAACAATGTGCCATTCGGCTCAGAAGTGCTAATCAATACAACCGGCGAACCGATCACAGTGACTTATCCCCATAAAAGCACTAAAATTTTTCAAAGCCAAACCAGTCAATTCTCACTCCAAACAACAATACCAGGTAGATATACAGTAGCAATCGGGCAAACCACAAATCAATTTGCAGTAAACCTGCTTTCTCCCGATGAATCGGATCTAACCCAAACCCAGACTGGCAGTTGGGGTAAATGGTCCAATGAAACTGATACTTTGTTTAGTGAGGCCTCGCTGGGTTGGCTGGTGGGACTTTTAACTTTGATACTGCTATTGGCACATTTAATCCTGGTAGTTACTGGAAAAGGAGTTTAGTAATGATCACCTTTCTCCAACCTATCTGGTTGCTGGTGTTTATTACGCTCATGGTGCTTTGTGGCTTTGGCCGCTTCCAAACCGTTTATTGCAACTATTGCGGGCCGCTACTTTTGTTCTAATAGTGTTTGGGATGGCACAAATAGCCTGAAACTGCCAGAGAAAACAGGTATCGTAGTCGCCATAGCGGGTCGAAGTGCGTCTATGCCCCCAAATGCCACCACTTCTCAAAAAGAAATCATTGATCTCCTCCATAAAAAATGTCCAAACGTAGCCTGCTCGGGGTAGTCTCCTTTGGTCAACGAGCTGTAGTCGAATGTGCACCACAAAGCGGTGGATTCCCTGGCTTCTCAGCCGACGTCAACCCAGATCAGTCTGCGCTTGCTGACGCTGTAGAAACTGCACTTTCCTTGATTCCGCCAAATACAAGTGCTAGGATTTTAATCCTCTCAGATGGCAAATGGGCCGGTCGCGATTCCCTTCCCACAGCGTGGCGGGCTGCCGCCCAAGGGATACCAATAGACTACCGGCTAATCACACGCCAACAGGTTAGTGACCTGGCTATACACTCATTTTCAGCCCGAGACCTAGTCCAACCTGGCGAAAGCTTTTTACTTACTGCGCGGGTTTACTCTCCTAAAAGTCAGCCCATCCAATACAAGCTAATGCCCGGTAATACCATCATTAGTATGGGCACAAAAGATGTCAGGACTGGATTAACTCCCCTTATGTTTTATGTTTCGGGACAAAGCTCCCCAACGTGGTGTGCGAATACGTATTAACTATTGAAAGTCCTGAGACCGACCCAACCCCAGAAAATAATAAAGCTCGCGTATTAATAGGTGTCCAAGGGGAAAAACCTATCTCGGCTGTGTCATCCGCGGGAGAAGATTTGGGCCTGGTAAACCTCCTTCGCAAAGCTGGGCTAGCTGTGACAGCTTATAAACCCGAGCAACTTAAATGGACTATCGACGAACTCGCCCAGTTCAGTTCTGTGATACTTGAAAACGTGTTTGCCACCAAAATTGGCATCCCAGCACTCCACACGTAGCAACCTGGGTTGAAGAAACTAGAAGTGGTTTGATGATGACTGGCGGCAAAATGTCCTACGCACAGAGCGGTTACTTTAAATCGCCACTGGAGCGGATATTGCCAGTGCCCATGGAAATGCCACGGGAACACCGCAAATTTTCGGTTGCGATTGTTGTTGTACTCGACCGATCGGGTAGTATGGCTGTCCATGTAAAGGACGGCCGGTGTAAAATGGGCCTCGCTAATCTTGGTGCTGCACAAGTCCTTGACCTGCTTTCACCAATGGATGAGATTGGTGCTATTGCAGTGGATACATCCCCCATATCGTTCTGCTCCTCGATACAGTTGAAAAAAATGCCACGAAACGAAAAGCAATCCTTTCCATTAAACCCGCAGGTGGTGGTATATTCATTTACCAAGCGCTCTCACCCACAGCTAAAATGATTCTTTCCGCAAAAGCAGAATCCAAGCATATCATTCTGTTTGCAGATGCAGCAGATTCCGAAGAACCGGGAAAATACCAGGAACTGCTCGAAAAATGCCGGGAAGCAAATATCACTGTGAGCATAATTGGGCTGGGGACCGAAGAAGATCAGGACGCACAATTGCTAAAAGATATAGCACAGCGTGGTAGAGGTGAATGTTACTTTACTGCGTACGCTGAGAGTCTCCCAACACTTTTCGCTCAAGACACGTTTCTTGTAATTCGAAATACCTTTGTAACTGAACCAACACAAATCCATTTAACACCCTACTACATAGCTATTGGAATACCGCCCCCAAGCGATCCTCCACCAATAGGTGGATATAATTTATGGTATCCACGACCAGGGGCAAACTTAGCTGCAGTCACTATTGATGAATTTAATGCCCCAGTTGTGGCTTTCTGGAATGCAGGCACTGGACGAGTACTATGTTTTTGTGGGGAAGCAAACGGCACCTATAGCGGACAGTTCGCAACCTGGGAACACGTGGGGTCTTTCTATGCCACTTTAGCCCGTTGGACTGCCGGCAAACCTTCTTCTTTGCCCAATGGAATGATTATAGTCCAGCAAGTCCGAAACGGAGCTTGTCATATCCAACTTTACTTGGACCCACAACAAAATTGGGATGCGGCATTGGAAACTCCACGCGTACGTTCTTTACACGGATTTCCAAACCTGCCCCCCAAAATCTCTACAACCACAATGACATGGAAATCCGCCGACTTGCTTGAGTCGGTCATCCCTTTAACAAGTAGGGAAACTCTTATTATGAGTTAGCCACCAACTTAACTGCATCCCTGCCACCCGTATGTTTACCCATACTCACCAGAGTTTACACCAGAGCAACCCGGCCACGGTGCTGCATCCCTTGCGCAAATAACAGCTATGACTGGGGGGAAAGAACGAATTCAAATAACACACATATGGGACGAACTCCCCACAAAAACTCGTTGTGTAACCCTGACCCATTGGGTTTTCATAGCTGCAATTGCCTTCTTCCTCGTAGAGATTCTAGAGCGTCAAACTTTAGCACTACACCGTGTAATCGCTCGAATACCAGTTGTAAGTAAACCTGACGCCGAATCACTCGAACTCGAATCCGCGCATCAAAAACCCCCTTACTATCCCAATTCTTCCGCAAAGCCCACTAAAAGGCTACCACGCAGAAAACTTTGATTTCCCCCTCCAACCCCACAACCCATGCCTCACAAGGTAGACACAGATACAACCAGTCAGCAACCCTCAGACGAAAAAGAAACCCGTATCCAAAAAATTTCTCTTGAGACGTTCCGAGAGGCACGTGAACGAGCTAAATGTCGTCTCCAAAATAAAAGATCGCAATACGATAATAAGTGGGTACTAGATGGAAACTAGAACTGGCGCACAGCTGGGCTACAGATTTACGCGTAAAACTCACTACAAACAACAGAAACGGCAAGTTTGTCCACCGCATCTCTCAAAGCACTTAAAGAGCTAAGCCGAAGACTCCGCCGCAAGTTAAGCTGAATTTTCTAGGTTAAAGAACGCCAATTTTGAAGCTGGTAGTCCTCAACTAAAACCTAACCTTTTTTGCCCAGCCTGGGTTTAAATTTTTGTGTAATCCCCCTTACGCTTTGCAAAAGCCTTTTACGTTCATTACGCAAACCAATACCTGCAATGCCTAGTCCTTCCTCCCCGCTCTTTGTAAATGGTGGGTATTGGATGTCACAAAAGCCATTCAAAGGCAAGTCTTATTCCCACGCTGCACAAACAGCTCTCCAGAAAGTTTAAATTCGTCTCTATTTAATCGGGTAAGCCTCACCTTCCGCCCTTATAGCCGCTAATCTCATGCTAAAAGCGTCCTCGCAGGTTTGCTTGGAAATACAGTTCATCCACACCTGGTTCGAGTGCACAAACGCTTTTACTCATTTCACAACCTTTTATTACCCCCTACACTCACAAACTCCCCTAACCCATTCGAGGTGAGTTGGATAATACCCACGGATGCTTATGCTGAAGCTGCACTTTGCTGGAATAGTAGAACTCCAAAGGCCAACAATTGATGCGTTTTCATGGCGCCTCGGACCCGAACCTGGGCAATTAATTAGCTTTCCATTTCAGCAAAAATTGGACACCAGAACAAATTCCCACCACTTGAGCAGTAGCAAACTAATTTGGGTTTAATAATGCAAACTAGAGTCGAAATGGGAGCCGTCCATTTTACTTCCTTGGTCGCTCTCGGGGGATGAGTACTATTGGACACCCTTCGTAACCAAACGCTCGACGGATTTGGTCCGCGAGGTACCGTTTATACGGCTCGGTAAACAGATCCACTCGGTTCACAAAAAGCAAAAAGGTTGGTGGGGCTTGGGATGTTTGGGTGGCGTAAAAGAACTTGAGTCTATGCCCCTTTGAGCTCGGAGGCTGTCGCGATTCAACCGCAGCATGCAAAGTTTTGTTTAAAATGCTAGTTGGAATTTTCTGCCGCATTTGCCCAGCAACGTACCGGATCGAATCCAGCAATCGCTCAACATTACGGCCAGTCTTAGCTGAAAGGAAAATTACCGGGGCATGATCCAGGAAAAACAATTTTTGATGTACCCACGCAGCAAAGCCTTCCATCGTACAAGGGAAATCACTGAAACGGCCCCCCATAAGTTTCGAAAGCTTATCCACCGTTTTTTTATTAGCTAATGCTTGCTCAACTTTTTCCTCAAATAAATCCCACTTATTCACTGCCAAAACACAGGCTTTTTGAGCGTCGACTATCATGCCACCAATCTTTTTATCCAACTCTACGATTCCTGTTTCAGCATCTAACACGAGTACTGCCAGGTCACAACGCTCTATTGCGCGTTTGGCCCGGGTAACACTGAAGAATTCCACTGAGGTAGAAATACTACGCGCTTTCCTTATACCAGCGGTGTCAATAAAGACGAAATTTTCCCGGCGCCCCTCCGTATCAATTTCAAAAGGTACATCTACGCTATCTCGAGTGGTACCAGGAATTGGAGAAACAATCACCCTGTTCAAACCGGTAATAGCATTTATAAGCGAAGATTTCCCCACATTTGGGCGGCCAACTATGGCTATTTTTATAGGTTCAGGTGGCTGCTCCTCGAGGTCGGTGTCTCCTTGCTCTTGTTCCTTAGCATTGGCTTCTGACTTTTTAAGCCTACCCAGGGTTTTCACCACTGCATCTAGTAGCTTTGAAACACCTCGGTTATGTATGGCGCTAACGGGAAATATCTCTTCAAATCCAAGCTTAGTGAATTCGGAAGCTCCAGCCTCCAACTCTTGGTTGTCGGCTTTATTCGCCACCACAAGTACTGGTTTGCCGCATTTCCGCAGAAGATTTGCCACCTCAATATCCAGAGGTACAACACCGTCTTTAACATCCACTACAAAAACAAGCAAATCGGCTGAGTCAATCGCTACTTTGATCTGCTCAATAGTACTCTGCAAAATGGGATCCTCAACCTTTTCCCCTGGCATAATACATATGCCACCCGTATCGACAACGGCAAATGGCATTCCACGCCACTCCGCCTCGGCTGTGATCCTATCACGGGTCACTCCCGGCTCATCATGAACAATAGCTATCCGCTTCCCCACAATTCGATTGAAGAGCGCGGATTTACCCACATTAGGCCTGCCCACTATGGCAACTAACCCACTCATAAGCCTCGTAATTTTGACAATGTATCCCACCCTGCCGTACTCCGCAAGGGGAGCCCAACATACCACTAAAAGCTGCATGATCTGACATAAACCTTTCTTGGAAGTTGAAAAAAGAATTGCGCTAAACCAGTTCACTGCTAAATTTCAATGCTTACTTGGCACAGCTTGAGTTGTAGTAAGGCCTTAAAGTGCGGAAGCACACGCCTAGTCTCGGGTGGGACTGGGTGGCCGAAATGTAAACCAAAAAAACAATCCCGCACTTTACAGCGGGGTAAAAAGGTCAGAACAACATTCTGGCCAAAGCTCAACCATAGAAGATCGTGCTAAACATCGGATTAAAGGATCTAATTGAAGCTGGTGTTCACTTCGGGCATCAAACACGACGTTGGAACCCGAAGATGCGGCCATATATTTACGCCGAAAAGGATGGGATCCACATAATCAATCTGGAGAAAACCCTCCCACTGCTTGAAACCGCTTGTATGTTTTTAGGAGATGTAGTTCGCGGCGGGGGAAAAATATTGTTTGTTGGAACAAAAAAGCAGGCCCAAGAAATTGTAAAGCAGGTTGCCCAAGATACTGGACAATACTATGTCAACGCACGCTGGCTTGGGGGCACACTTACCAATTTCCAAACCATCCGCAAATCAATCCAACGTCTAGAAAAACTAGAACGACTAATTAACGAAGGCCTTATTAACTCTTACGGCAAAAAAGAGCAATCGTCACTGCGTCGCGAATATAATCGATTACTGAAATATTTCGAAGGTATCAGGACCATGGATAAACTCCCGGACGTCTTATTTGTAATCGATGTAAAGAAAGAACGAATTGCGGTGGCTGAGGCACAGCGGCTCAAAATACCCATAGTTGCCATTTGTGATACAAATGCGGATCCTGATTTGATTAATTATCCAATCCCTGCAAATGACGACGCTATCCGCTCTCTCAAACTGATCTTGGGCACGGTTGAGCAAGTGATTATGCAAGCCAGGGCCGAATACGAAGCCCGTGGGTATAGAAAGCTTTCCAAGGACGAAGAACCAGCAGAAAGTCCAGCTCTTCAACAGCCTCAAAAAGAAGCTAAGGAGTCTGAAACACCTGCCTCTTCAGAAACACAATCTGTAACCGCTTAACTTTCAAACCTGACTTAGCATATGGCACAAATTACTGCTGCAGATGTTGCTAAATTACGTGCAATGACCAACGCCGGCATGATGGATTGTAAAAAGGCGTTGGAAGAAGCAAATGGTGACTTCCAAAAAGCTATAGAAATCCTCAGGAAGAAGGGTGCTGCCACAGCACAGCTAAAATCCTCTCGAGCTACTCGAGAAGGTGTAATTGCCCGGTACATTCAACCAGACTCACGCGTTGGTGTGCTGGTTGAGGTGAATTGCGAAACTGATTTCGTTGCGCGAAATGAATTGTTTAGAAATTTTGCCGAAGAAGTGGCCAAAAAGTTAGCACAAGACCCAAATGCAAACTTCGAAGAGCAACGCCAAAACCTAGTTGGCCAGATAAGAGAAAATATCCAAGTTTCTAGATTTGTTAGAATGGAAGCCAATGAACCTGGTGTTATTGCTGCATACATTCACACCGGGGCAAAAGTTGGTGTCTTAGTGGAGGTGGGCGCTACAAAACCAGGTACGACCACACGCGAAGAGTTTAAACAGTTGGTAAAAGACATTACTCTCCAGATAGCTGCCGGGAACCCCTTAGCCATTTCACGAGAACATCTGGACCCAAAAGTAATCGAGAAGGAAAAAGAAATTGCAGCCGAGCAGGTCAAAAACAAACCACCTAATATCATCCAGAAAATTGTCGAGTCAAAGCTCGAGAAATTTTATCAAACGGTTTGTCTACTTGACCAAGGCTACATAAAACAAAACGGGGAAATAACCGTGAAACAATATATCGATCAAGTTAGCAAGCAGTTAGACGACACCATTACTGTCCGGCGATTTGTCCGGTACCAAGTCGGAGAAACCCAATAGACAAACCAAATAGCCGCAGACCAGTTTAATTTACCACGCCCACGGGGAGATATTCTGCAAAATTGAATATCTCCCTTTTTTGGCACAAAGTTAATGGCAAAGCCCTAAGTGGGACTACAATCCCGTAAAACCCAAAGTGGCTCAATAAAGTTAAAAATGTCCGCCACCAGCATGAGTCATTAATCAGAAACGCAACCCCCTACCAATCTTAAATCACCTGGGGGTAAAATCTTAACCTTTAAAACACTTGGCATGAATAAGCACCAGGATTTAGCCCTTTGCAGGGCTCAAGTCCGCCGCATAATATGTCAGCTTGAGATGGATTTGATCACTTCTCCCAGACGCTTAACCCCTTTTTGTATTTCTGAAGCGGAAGCACTACCAAAACTCAGGCGCATCTCATGATTGGGCACTTTGCGCCAGGGATCTCTCGCGTAACAATAACAACCCGGTACATATAATACCCCCTGCCCCAAAGCCGTCCTGAATAGCTTAGATCGTGGACCCGTGCATTGATGCCGCGGTAGTCGAATCCAGTAATATAAGCCGCCGGTCGGATGCCACACATCTACATACGACGGAAACCATTTCTCAATCGCACACTTCATCACTAAGGCCTTCGCACGATAATGCTCATGCAAAACACCCAAGTGACGCTCGTATAACCCTGATTCCAACGCCTGGCACACCACATACTGAATGAACTGAGAAGTCCCAAAATCATGATTAGCCTTTATATTCAAAACTGGAGTGATAAGTTGAGGTGGAAGCAGACCAAATCCAACCCGTATCCCAGTCGCAAACGGCTTAGTATACGTGCCCACGTAAATTACTCTAGCTTTCGAATCACTAATTTTTAACGCGGAATTTTCATGGCGATTCTCGAAAAGTAGGTCCCTATAGGCTGCATCCTCGACAAGGAACACTGGATGACCCGCGAGTTTCTCAATCCGGAGAAGCCGCTCTAAAACCGCTGCCTTCTTCACAAAAGACCAGACAATGCCGGTTGGGTTGTGCGCATAAGTAACAATGTAAAAAAGCTTGAGTCTTTTGATCTCACCGCTGGACACCAATCTCCTTAACACATAATCGAAGTGATCTAAATCCACCCCGTCTGGGGTCAGCTTCACCCCGTGAGTTTTGACACCTCGACCCTCTAAAAGCCCAAGAAACACAAAATATGTGGGATCTTCAACCAATACCACGTCCCCAGGATCGCAAAGGGCTTCTATCAATAAATACAACAGTTGCTGAGACCCGTGCGCGATAACTACCCGGTCCGCGTCAGCTACCCCAGGAGAAAGCCCAAGATCCACACTTCGGATACGTTCCACAGTCAATTCTCGTAACTTTGGTAATCCCTTCGTGCTGCCATATTGCAAAGCCGACTTAACACAATCCTCGTCTGACAATACATGGTCAACTATGAAACGCACTTCTTCTTTTGGTAGCGTATCGGGGTCAGTAAACCCTGCGGCTAAATAAATTAGCCCAGGCTGCGTTAAAGCCAAATTCATCAACTCCGCAATAGGAGGTGGTTTGCTTTGGCGGCCAAAAAAAGATAACCAATGGCGCCGCATGCACACAATCTATAAACCAGCATAAAATCGACAAGTCACCTCTACATCCCACATGACTGGCCAAGTGTGATAAAATAATCAGCTATGACTTGCCCGCCCTTTATGCTATCCATATAGCTATGGATGAAAGTGTTGTATTGATGAACTCAGTTCTGCCTTTTAGCCTCGAGGTTATAATTGGAGGCGCAATAGGGGTGGGTATTACAATTTTTTACTACCGCACCAGGATCAACTTATTGAAAACCCAACTCCTTGAATACGATCGAGAAATACAAGAACTAAGCCAGTTGCGTCTGCAATTACAAGAAGCCCAGATAGCCCGAACCCGTGCAGAAGAGGCAGCAGCTCGCGTCCCTAAATTAGAACAGCAGATCCAGGAACTATCAGACTCGTACCTGCGCCTCGTCAAAGAAAATGCCGAGCTTAAAAAGGACCAGGAAAAAATACAATGGCTTGAACAAAGCGAGGCGAGGCTAAGGGAAACGTTCCAATCCTTGGCTTCTGAAATTCTGAGGTTTAACACCCAAGACCTAATCAACCGATCTGAGAGCATTATTAAACCTCTAGCTGAAAACTTAAAACAATTAGAGGGACATATAAGGGCGCTTGAACAACAGAGGGAAGGCTCCTACCGCGCCCTTGATACTAGGATAAAAGACTTGCTACAAGCTCATACTGAACTGCAACGTGTCACCACCCGCCTCCAAGAAGCACTCAAATCCCCAACCGTCCGAGGTAGATGGGGTGAATATCAACTCCGCCGCATTGTTGAAATGGCTGGCATGACTGAACATGTAGATTTTCAAGAACAGCCTGTCACCGAAGAACTAAATCGTCCTGACCTGCTTGTCTACCTACCTAATGGTGGTGTCGTCCCTGTTGATGCGAAAGCCCCTATGGAAAATTATCTTAAAGCCGTTGAAGCCCCAGATGATCAAAAAAATAATTTTCTTGAAGCACATGCAAAAGCGCTAAGAAACCGTCTCAAGGAACTGGGCCAACGTAAATATTGGGCGCAATTCAAAAATTCTCCCGAGCTTGTTGTTATGTTTGTACCAAGCGAATCGTGTCTGAGCTATGCTTTTGAACGCGATCCCGGATTGTTCGAGTTCGCCCTGGAACAGCGAGTCTTGCCCGCTACTCCTGTCACGCTTCTTGCCATTCTCAAATCCGTCGCATTTGTATGGCAACAGCACAAGTTCGAGGAAAACGCTCGCCTCATTGCTGATGCTGGTCGTGAACTTCATAAGCACCTCGTCAAGTTACTCGAATTCTTCAACAAGGTCGGCCGGAACCTCGATTCCACCGTAAGGGCTTACAACGATACTGTGGCCAGCCTTGAAAAAGCGCTATTGCCCCGCCTACGACGGTTTATGGAGCTAAGCCACGCATCTCAACTTCCTCCAGACACAACTACAATTGACCGGAGGGTTTTATTATCGGAATCTACGCTACCTGAAGACCCAGCAAATAACCAACCCACCATTAACCAATCAACATAACCTCAAAGCAAATACCAATTTTATGCCCACTTTCTCTCAGCTTAGCCAGTGGAGAAGGCAAATCAAATTTAGCTTTAAACATCCCATCGGTGGTACCACTAAATTTTCCCTTTAATCCACTTGCTTGCCATAAGAGCGATTTCACTTCCCAAAGGAACAGCTGAACGTTTCAGCCACACACTACATATGGTGATGCCCAATGGGCACTGAGGCCTATCGCTCCATAGATCATTTTCAGGCAAACATTTAAGAGGACGTTACATCGCGTTCCTAATAACGTTTGACGGATGGACACGTATTCGGCTATACTCGCGTACATTTATGTACTAAGAAGCGCGGCCCAAAAAATATGAAAAACCCATTTAAAATCTATCCAATACCAGTTTTACCTCCTCTCTTTTCCCCATTCTGCGCATTCATCCTAGCAGCACTCCTCATTACCCTCCGCTCAAATGCCCTAGCTACGCTAACTGTGTATGATCTGCGCTGCGAATACCTCCGTAACCCCGAGGGTATCTTAGGCCCTGTAAATTCCCGGCCGCGACTTAGTTGGAAATTAGAATCCTCAGAACCCAACCAATACCAAGCGGCTTACCGAATAATAGTCGCCTCTTCACCTTCCCTCTTAGAAAATGAGCAACCAGACCTTTGGGACACAGGAAAGGTACAGTCTGATGAAACGACCCACATTGTATACGGCGGCAAACTATTGCCACCATTTGCCGAATGTTACTGGCGGGTCATGGTTTGGGATTCACATAATCGGCCGTCTAAATGGAGCAAAATCGCAAAATGGTCTACCGGGCCTGCATCTATTCAGGACTGGGGTAATGCAGTGTGGATCGGCCTTGACGGAATAGAAAAAACTAACTGGCTAACGGATACCTGGTGGATTTGGCACCCTAACGACCCTAACCCTCAAGTCCAGGCACAAAAGGCTACCAATTATTTCCGCCGCCTCATATTTGTTAACCCACATAAGAATGTGAAACGCGCAATCTTCCAATATGCAGGAGATGACATGTGTCGCGGGTGGTTGAACGGAAGCGACTTAGGAGCCCGGAAAGGTTACCGCACAGTCAAATATTGCGATATAACCTACGGGCTTGTTCCTGGCACAAACATACTCGGACTGACAGGTTATAAATGGGACACTAATCGCCACTCAGCAGGCATCGTTGGTTCATTATTTATAGAATATGAGGATGGAACAACTGAACTCATCCCAACTGATGAAAAGTGGCGCGTTTGGACAAACGAAGTAGCTGGGTGGCTAAAAAAGGATTTTGATGACTCATCCTGGCCGAACGCAAAAGTAATCGTGCCCGTTGGAATGGAACCCTGGGGAAACGTCCAGGCTGCCGAAGATCGCACGCTCCCCGCCCGTTGGGTACGGAAGGAATTCACTATAACAAAACCAATTTCCAGAGCAAAAGTGTATTATTCAGGACTAGGCCTTTCCGAACTATACATCAATGGGCACAAGGTTGGCGATAGGGTCCTCTCCCCTGCCTTAAGCTATTACAGCAATAAAGTCTACTACGTTACTGAGGACGTAACCCTGTACCTCACGCGCGGTTCTAATGCGATCGGAGTAATTCTCGGGAATGGTCGATTCTACGCCGACCGAAGCCGGGTTTATGCCGGTACGCTAAACTTCGGTTTCCCTAAACTTCTCCTCAAAATGCGCATCCAACACACAGACGGCTCAACAACTGAAATAGTGAGCGACGAGTCGTGGAAAATAACGGATCAAGGGCCAATTCGTGCCAACAGCGAGTTTGATGGGGAAGTATACGACGCGCGCCTAGAAATGGATGGATGGGCAAACCCTGGCTTTGACGATTCCAAATGGTATCAAGCTCAAAGAGTAAGCCCGCCCCCTGGAATTCTCGCACCACAAATGACCCCACCTATCAAAGTAATCGAAACAATCAAACCCATCTCAGTACGGGAAGTAGCACCCGGCATCCACATTTTTGATATGGGCCAAAATCTCGTGGGATGGTGCCGACTTAAAGTCCGGGGACCAGCTGGCACCACTGTTCGAATCAGACACGCTGAACGATTAAATCCGGATGGCACGTTGTACATGGCAAATTACCGGGGTGCACGGGCTACTGATTTATACATTTTGCGCGGATCTGGCTTGGAAATATTCGAACCCCGATTTACATACCGAGGTTTTCGGTACGTTGAAATTAAAGGCTATCCAGGAAAACCTACTTTGGATTCAATTGAGGGGCGGGTAGTGCACGACGATCTTGAGCCCACTGGTTTGTTCACTTGCTCCCACCCCCTAGTAAACAAAATCTTCAAAGCCGCAGTTTGGGGAATTCGGGGTAATTACAGGAGTATACCCACCGATTGCCCACAGCGCGATGAAAGACAAGGATGGCTAGGTGACCGCTCTCAAGAATCCATAGGTGAGTCATACCTATTCTGCGTCGCCCCATTCTACCGAAAATGGTTATACGATATCATGGATTCACAACGGCCAAACGGGTCCATCCCCAATGTAGCTCCGCCATTCTGGCCCATCTACACCGATAATGTAACTTGGCCAAGCACTTTCATCTTCGCCTCTGACATGCTTCTACGACAATATGGTGACACGCACATCATAAGCGAAATTTACGAGCCTGCGGAAAAATGGATTAATTACATGCAACAGTTCTCCAAAAATAACCTTATCGATCGAGACAGTTACGGGGACTGGTGTGTGCCGCCAGAACATCCAAATTTAATTCACACTAAAGACACGAACCGTATCACATCCGGGGCCCTACTTGCTTCGGCCTATTTCTATCAAGACCTTAAACTCATGGCTGAATACGCGACCATGCTTGGCAAAACAAACCAAGCAACCGTCTTCGCCGCAAAAGCAGAAGCAGTAAAAAAGAGTTTTAACGGAAGATTCCTCGATCAAAACAAGGGCCGTTATGACAATGGCACCGCAACCTCTTCCCTATTACCATTGGCTTTTGATATGGTGCCAGAGCATTATCGTGGGGCAGTCTTTGGTAATCTTGTCGACAAAATCCTCAACGATTTCAAAGGTCATGTCCCAACTGGGGTTATCGGGTGCCAGTTCCTTATGCGCACTCTTACTCAATTCGGCCGAGGGGATATAGCATGGATGATTCTTACTAATGAGACCTACCCTGGATGGGGTTACATGATCAAACAAGGGGCTACAACTATCTGGGAGCTTTGGAATGGTGATACTGCCGATCCACAAATGAACTCAGGCAATCACGTAATGTTAATAGGTGATCTAATTGTATGGATGTTTGAGGATTTAGCTGGCATACGGCCTGACCCAGAAATCCCAGGATTCAAGCACATCATCATGAAACCAACTCCAATCCCTGGACTTACCTATGTTGAAGCAAGTTATAAGTCTATCCGAGGCCTTATCACTAGCAGATGGGAAAACCGCGGACACGAATTCACCTGGCACGTGACCCTTCCACCAAATACATCAGCTACTGTATGGATTCCTTCAGCCCACCCAAACACAGTCAAAATAAACGGCAAAACCCTGGGCAATTCAACGTATGCAAAACTCATAGGCTACAGAACGGGTTACACGATCTGCAAACTTGGTAACGGGTCCTACACGTTTACCAGCAAGTGATCCCAACCATTTTTTCTTGGCAAACACAGCTTAATCAAAACAACGAAACCGCTGACTGAATACGTCCATGGCATAACAAATGTCTACTTTCTTCCATTCTAAGCTAACAACTGAGCATAGTGTTATAATAGGCTGCACAGGGCCCGGAAAGATCACTCTGCTTGCATTTCTGGGTTAACCACTAGTATTCACAAATAGAGAGATGCAATAGCCAGTTTTTACAAGAGAGTAGACAACCCTTTACCGGCATATAAAAACCCATAAAATCCAGCACTCATTTAAAAACCAAGGGTCCAAGTAAGGGTGCACTTCACAAGGATTAGTTCAAAAGCGCTTTCCATTCACTCGCTTCGCATCTTAGGCTTTTTCCGATTTCTTTCGCCAGTAGTTAGCCAGCAACGATGCGGAAAAATTCATCCATGGGCTGAAGACAATAGCAGGTAGGCCAAGCGTGCTTAACTTCCCCATCATTGTTGCTATTCCCGTGGCCATTCCACCATTTTGCATCCCTACTTCAATTGAAACCGTACGTGCGTCAATTTTGTTCAACCCCATTAACCGACTAAACCAATAACCAAGCAAATAGCCTGCTAAATTATGAGCCATTGCCACAACTAATAATACACCTCCAACGGACAAAAGTTCATTCCGGCCAGCCGCCGTGGTCACAGCGGTGTAGTAAATAATGCCGCCCATGGACAATATAGGCATAAACTGTTGGATTCGATTCCATCGTCGCCAAAGCGCATGAAATAACCAACCAACAGCTGGCACAGCCGCCAAAAACGTCGTAATTTCCAGGACCTCCCCAAACCCTGTAACAGCAAACAGCTTTCCACGAGCAACATTATTAATGCATATGGCTGGCCAAATCAGACACGCCAAGGAATATGCTGCTACCTTGGCTCGCATTGGTCTTTCCACGTTTTTCAACCAATCATGCACCATTGCCGCGCCAATTGGCACAATCACAATTTTGATTATGTCAGACATCATCGAAAGAAAGTCTATTTTTACCAGGTGGCTAGCTAAGACTTTCATCCAAAAGGGAGTCACTGTGGGAGCAAGTAAAGTAGTAACTGCAGTAAGAGTCACTGAAAGGCCTAGATTAGCCCTTGCTATGTAATTCATCACGTTAGACGCTAACCCACTAGAACACGAACCAATAAGAATTATACCTGCTGCGATTTCTCCAGGTAAATTTGAGGCTTTTGCCAGACAGTAACCTACTAATGGCATTATCGTAAACTGACTTATCACACCAACTAAAATTCCCCAAGGAGCCCGAACTACTCCTGCAAAGTCACGTAAACTCATTTGTGTTCCCATCCCAAACATTACAAGTTGGGTAACTGGAAGCATTAACCAAGGAGACCGAAGCTCAATCCCACACAATCTTTGGAAGCCGCTTGGATATAGTAATGGCACTATTACCGCGGCAATAATCCAAAGGGTGAACTGGTGCCCGCGCAATTTGCTAACAGCGCTGCTGCAGACAGCTACTAATACGATACCCACCGCTATACAAGGTCTTGTGAGAAGGTCCAAACTACCTAACCACCCCACCCCTCCGATTAAAATCAACAAGATTCCAATGACAAATCCCCATGTCTTTAATCTCCCAAAAAAAACGGATCCCACTCTCACATTCCCAGCTTCCCCTCCATACCTCCAAATGCGCGAGATCGAACTCATGTCATAAGTTCAAAACCTTTTTCAAATAATCAACCAAAAGCGGTGGACTACTCAAAACAGGCACACTAACTTCACCGGGACTCATGCTTTCCAAAACTCGAGCCATCGAAGCTTGTGCCAGAACCACCACTTCACACTTCCTACTCAATCGACGGATACCATCTCGTATTAATTCATCATGCTCCAAATATCGCTCCGCTTTTAAGTAATTAAATGCCGCATCACAAAGCTCAAATTCCACTTCAACCTCCCGGCCTACCGATTCAGCGCTCCTTTTTATCAAGTTCATGGTGGGTGAAAGCGTTGTTGGGAGGGTAGCTAACACCCCGATTTTTGAAGCAGTTTGAACTACATACTCAGCCATTGGTTTGTCCACCCTAATTACCGGCACTGGAACAAACTTAGTAGCCCATTCTGCTACTTCGCCCACCGAAGAGCACGTTACTATCACATAATCAGCTCCCCCCTCAACAGCAAGAATAATGTGCTGAAGTACCCGCCATGCAATTTTCGGGCTCACACTCCCCTCTTTAATTACATCCCTAATCAAGCTGTCATCTACCAAATGGAAAAAATTTACCCCTTGCAACCGTTGTTCCATTAAGGACGTAAACAATGGTACAACCAACGTCGAGGTATGTACAAAGCTAACTTTTTTGACACTCATAAAATCACCAGCTTTTTTGCGCCTGGCGCGTGGGCCATAAAGCTAAAAACATCTTCCTTCGACAAAAACCAAAACAACGCTTGCGATATATCTGAAGATATGAGAAAATGCTGTAAGTAGTCGAGCATGTTTTTCAATACTTGTAACCACCATTATCTGCCAATCATCGCTAACATCATCCGGCAAGATGTCATAAAAATGATTTTTCTGGCTGGAGATGGTCACCCCGCCCCAGCCCTCTCAGCCGTCGATATTATCACAACACTCTACTTTAAGGTAATGCACGTGGACCCACAAAACCCAAACTGTCCCGATCGCGACAGATTTATACTCTCAAAAGGACATGCTTGCCCTGCATACTACGCAGCCTTAGCTAGACGCGGATACTTCCCAATAGAATGGTTACCAACGCTCCGCCGTTTAGGGTCCCCCCTTCAAGGGCATCCCGACATGAAAAAAACGCCGGGCGTAGATATGACCACCGGCTCCCTTGGACATGGAATAGCTATTGGAGCTGGCATGGCAGCAGCAGCAAAACTCTTAGGCTATAAGTATCGCGTCTTCGTCCTCACCGGAGACGGCGAATTAAACGAGGGTATTAACTGGGAGGCTGCCCAATCTGCCTCCCATTTAAAACTCTCGAATTTAATCGTAATTGTTGATAACAACGGTTGGCAAAGCAGCGGCCCAATCAAACTCGTCAGCGGCCTAGATAATATTTGTTCATTATTTCAGGCTTTTGGATGGAAAACCTTAGAAATAGACGGCCACGACTTTAGCCAGATATCTGAGGCTATTCAGATTGCAACGGATTCGAAAGACCGCCCAACCGTCATAAGAGCTTACACCGTGAAAGGCAAAGGAGTCCCATTCATGGAGAGGGACAATTCCTGGCATAAACGGGTTCCCACCCCAGAGGAGTTTAAACAGGCAATCAGCTACCTGGAATTCGAAAAAGCACGTCTAGAACGCTTTGTCACTTCCCCACAAAGCCATGAGTAAACTTGCTGATTCATTTCCGATTAAACTTGAAATCGCATCTTACGCGTGCACACGCTCTGCTTTCATTAAAGCCCTTATCAAACTTGCTGAAAAAGATCCCACTGTATGCCTTGTTTTGGCAGATTCCCTTAAATCAGCCCGTGCTGAAGAGTTTGCCCAACGATTCCCGGACCGATGTTTTGACTTAGGGATATGTGAACAAAACGCGATTTGTTTTGCAGCAGGCCTTGCAAGCACTGGTTTGAAACCCTTTTTCTGCACTTATGGTGGGTTTATTGCCATGCGTGGTTGCGAACAAATCAGGACATTTGTGGCATACCCAGGATTAAACGTAAAACTCGTGGGGTTTAACGGGGGCATTTTTGGGGGCGAACGCGAAGGAGTAACACACATGGTTTTCGAAGACTTAGGGATATTGCGATCTATTCCAGGAATTGAAATCGTAGTGCCCGCAGATGCAGACCAAACATATCAAGCCACTTTAGCCGTAGCATCTAGGCCTGGTCCCGCCTACATTCGCATAGGCAGTGGAAAGGATCCGCTAGTCTATAACCCCCCAGTGGAATTCAAATTCGGTACACCAAGAATAATCAAGAAATACGGGGATGATGCAGTGATCTTTGCATGTGGGCCTATAATTCTGTGGGCATTAAAAGCAACCGACCTGCTTCACGAACGAGGTATAAATGTTACACTTGTCGAAGTTCACACCATCAAACCCATTGATCTACCAAACCTCCTTCATCTAATCGAGCGCACTAAAGCAGTAGTGACTGTCGAGGATCATAACATCATTGGAGGTCTTGGAAGTGCGATAGCTGAAATAATTGCGGAACATTGCCCTGTACCGCTAAGGCGGGTAGGCTTGCAAGATGTGTATCCAGAATCAGGAGAGGCTAATCTATTATTCGATCATTTTCATATGGGTGTACTCGACATTATCAACGCTACTAAACACGTCATCGCATCTAAGCGCTAAACCGAGGAATCAAAATAGTATGTGCCTCTACACGCCCCCTTAACACTGCGCCCTGTTCCTTTCCCAACACGGTGACGGTTTTTAAACCATCAGTAATCTTGCTAAGTTTTAACCAGGGGTGCGTTTGAAAGTCGCACTACGTGCACCACAATGCTCTCAAAATTCCATCTAAGTAAAACAACTTCAAATTTTCTAATGCCACCTAGCAAACTCCGGCCCATATATCCCCATACCCGTAATTTCATATAAATCACCTTTATATGGACATTGCTCGCCTAATTCATCTTTGACTGCTGCCATTATAATCCTCGGAGCACATACACGCGCTCCCCCCAATTGCCTGAATTTAAGGCACTGTAAACCCTTTCCCAGCTAATGTGGGAAGCCAAAGCCGTCTGTTGAAATGTGCCTGGACAAAACATATTTGGACTCGCCACACTTTTTATCGTAGCAAACTTAAACTACGTTCGTGTATCCAACTCAATCAACAATCTGAAACCTGGCATTATTTCGAAGCGAGATGAATAGTTAAAAAATTCCCGGATTGTCTATGTGAAAAGTACCTAGGCCCCCGCTTCCTCACACCAATACGCCATACCTGAAATCAATAACCAATAAGGTGTTAATCCTCTCGGTCATTCCCAAAGTAGCTTCCGCAGGTTCGGAATGCCGCTGGGAAATTGGATGATCAGTAGCCACGAAGTGTGTGAATCCTGGGCGTTCCCACTAAATATACTTTTTAAACCTAGGCATCTGCTCATCCAACCGTGACATCCATTTGATATTGGCTAAACGCGCGACACTTATTCCTAAGATTCCTGACATATCTGAAATTTGCGCCTTTAGTTCCATTACAAAAATCCGGCAATAAACATTTCTTGCCGGAGTTAGGCAATGTATGCTTTACTACCGTTCTCATGTAGGTAAACCACACCCATGAAAGAATTTTTGGTAATCCATTCCGTACCTTTTCCTATCCATAGCGGCATTTAACCTCCACAAGGCCTTTAGAATACGGATGCGTAGCATGAAAAAGCCATCTCGGTTTAACTTTTTACATTCCTTGCTCGTTCTATCGGAAGATTCATAGTTAATGCAACCACTTAGAATTCACATTTGCAGGGCCCACCCTAACTGACGTGACAAAATGCAGGACTAGCTAAGTCTATGATTTCACGCAGACGCGATTTCGTTGACCCTAACGTTTTCGTCCTTTTACCCAGAATAGGCCTATGGTTACAACGATAGGGGTGCTAGCTTATTCGGCCACCGATATTTATCGAAGCGCAATTCCGAAGTTCCTGAGTTGAAGTCACTCCGTATTGCAAAATTTTTCTCCTCAGTTATTGTGTTGACGTAGGACAGCGTTAACGCATCTTATGAATTGATGCACCGGTTATTTCTACTTTTCCTTGTAACAATATGCATTGCTCAATTTGCATGTGCAGAGGAAATATTCGGGAGCAATCCTAAAAACCGGGAGGCCGAACTTATGAATGCGACCAACAATGTCCGATTACCGGCGGTAGCTGGCTTGTTTTATCCAAAAGCAGAATCATCATTACGCGAAACTGTGGAAAGACTTTTAAAGAGCGCTGAGAAGCCTGCAATCGGGAGGGTGCGAGCAATAATTTCCCCCCACGCTGGTTATGAATATTCTGGGCCAATAGCAGCAGTGGCTTATAATGCAATCCTAGGCCAATCTTTCAAAACCGTATTTGTGTTAGGTCCTAGTCACTATGCCAGGTTTAAGGGCGTTTCTGTTTGTACAAGCGCGGTGTACAAAACACCTTTGGGTTCTGTGCCAATCTCTGAACGCGCTAAAGAACTAGCAAAGATCAAACCATTCGTGCCAGAATTACATTGCATGGTTTACCAACCTAGCTGGGCAAGGATTGCCTCCAGACCATTGCCATTACCCGGCGAAGAAACGCCCGAAACCTGGGAACATTCTGTAGAAGTCCAGATACCTTTTTTGCAAGTTACATTGAAAAACTTTGAGCTGGTTTCTCTAATCTACGGCGAAGCAGATCCAGAAGACGCAGCTAAAGCACTCGCAGACTTTCTAGATGACTCGTCACTCTTAGTGGTTAGCTCAGATTTAAGCCACTACCTACCATACACACAGGCCGTGAACGTAGATAAAACCACAATCAAGTGGATTTGCGAGGGTAATACGTCAGCTTTGGCGCACCCGACCGCTGAAAATACGGCCTGTGGGAGAATGCCTATCTTAGCGCTAATGTACCTAGCCAAAATTAAAGGCTGGGAGCCTAAGCTACTCTCATATAAGAACAGTGGGGATACAGCTGGCGATAAAAGTGCAGTGGTAGGTTACGCGGCTATCGCGTACGTGGAGCGTTCTTCTTCTTCAAATGCACCATCTGGTACTGATCGCGTGTCAACAACCGCTGAACCCATAAAGCTTAGCCCTTCACAGAAAAAATTTCTTTTACAATTGGCACGAAAAACCTTGTGCGAGGTTACTGCCGGTAGACCAATGCCCAAAATTGATCCCTCCGAGGTTGATTTAGCCCTTCAAGTCCCATATGGATGCTTCGTCACCCTCAAAAAAGGTAATGAACTCCGCGGTTGTATCGGGAACATTCTGCCAGATAAACCCCTTTACGAAGCTGTTATGGAGAATGCAAGAAATGCCGCCTTATACGATTTTAGATNCCCGCCGGTAACACCGTCTGAAGTCCCTGAAATAAAAATAGAAATCAGCGTACTAAGCAAACCCGAAAAGCTTCAGTATAACTCTCCTGAAGAACTCCTTCGTAAACTACAGCCGCATAAGCATGGAGTAGTTCTGAGGATTGGCTCGCGCGTAGCTACCTTCTTGCCCCAGGTATGGGAGCAACTACCAGACCCAGTAGAATTTCTATCCCGCCTTTCCATGAAAGCTGGTTGCCCACCCGATGCATGGAAGGGGAAAGATACAACAGTGGAAGTGTACACTGTAACCGCGTTTGAAGAAGAATAGCTACAACTAAGTCTCGTATATTATCTTGACTAAAACGGGAAATGCTCCACAAGTCTATTTTGCGACGGTTATGGGCCCAGTGCTGTTATTAATCATCCTTGGGGCTATTAGCTCCGTCACTCAACTTATACTTGGACGAGAACTTACTTCAACGCTTGCGGGGAACGAAATTGTATTGGGAATAGTCTTAGGCGGTTGGATGATTATTACAGCCCTCGGAACTGCGTTGAAAAACCTCGCTCTTGCAATCAGCAAGTCGAGCCAAACTTACACAGCGCTTTTGTGTCTTTTACCCCTCATTACAATTATACAGGTAATTTTTATTCGCCTTGCCAGAGTCATACTTGGCCTAGGAGGATTGGAAGTATCTCCCTACTTCTGCACACTGCTTACTTTGACCGTACTTGCACCATTCTGCATACTGAATGGGTTATTACTCACTGCTGGGGCTTTTTTGCTCCAAACAAAAGATTTACAGGGATTACCTTCCCTTAGCGTAGGAAGAGCCTATGGAGCAGATTCACTCGGGTGGGTAATGGGCGGCATTCTTTTTGCCTTTTGCCTTGTCTGGTTGCTGGATCATATTACGGCACTTGCTTGTATAGGCGCGTGCCTAATCACTTTATTCCTTATCCCCAAGGGTAGTCTAACATCGCAATCTAATCCTAGTTCTAACACCAAGCCCAGATGGGTCCTATTCCAAATTGCCGTAGTGGGGGTTTATCTGAGCGTTCTATTGTTCAATATTGAAGAAGCCAGTACGCAAGCAATGGTAGCCCCGCAAACAAAGATTTTTAAAGCTAATTCCCCGTACGGCAGGGTAGTCATTGGGGTTTCCGGTAGCCAAACAAACATTTGGCAAAATGGAATCGTCGTATACTCAATACCAGACGTGGCTCACAGCGAGGAATTAACTCATTACGCAATGTGTCAGAGGACTTCTCCTAAACGGGTGTTAATTCTTAGCGGAAGCATAGGCAGCCTAATTCAAGAAGTCCTTAAATATAACCCCGAACATATCGATTGTGTTGAATTAGACCCCGGACTGCTTAAAGCCATACAGCGATTGCACCCACGGTTAATTAACCACCCCCTAGTAGCTTTTGTCTGTGACGACCCACGTCGATTTGTAAAACGGACTACCAATCAGTATGACGTCGTGATCCTAAACACCCCGGATCCAGCTTCACTCCAATTAAATCGAATGTACACGTTAGAGTTCTTCAACGATGTGCGTGCAAGACTTACTGAGAATGGAGTGTGTATTACGCAATTAGGTTCGTACCAAAATTATCTTAGCAAAGACACCCTTATGATGGTTTCTAGCTTAGCGGCCACACTAAAAACTGTCTTTTCTCACGTCACAATTTTGCCAGGATTAAAGCTTTATTTTATTTCCTCCCAAGCCCCTCTTGATACCAATATCGTCACACTTCTGAGGGAACGCGGAATTACAGTTAACTGGCTTAGAAAAGAGTACCTCGAGGCGATATTGACACCCTCAAGACTCGGCGAAATTCAAACTACCACCGCTTTATCAGTGGTAAAAAACACTGATTACAGGCCTTACTTGGTCAATCTGAAACTAAAACATTGGACATCCCAGTTCCGATCACCCTTTCCTACTCTTGTTTTATTAGCCGCTCTGGCCGCTGTAGGTTACACGCTCATTAAAGGCCGGCTTAGCACGGCACTATTTTTTTCAGGATTCAGCGCTGCAGTGATTGAAATCATTGTATTAATCCTCGCCCAAATAATCACTGGTGCTTTGTACTATCAATTGACAGCTCTCATTACTGCTTTTATGGCAGGCGTAGCACTTGGATCATGGTTAGGGGCTGGATTTTCCACCCTGACGAGTCAGGGTAACTCTGTCACAACCTTATGCATTTCAAATGCCAAGCGCTATTTCGCTATCACTTTCGTATGTGTGAGTGTGCTTATGATCATGCCGTCGGCCGTTAAACCATGCTACACATACCTAGGTTTTGTCGGCACGACACTGGTATTGGGATTGTTTTCGTTATTTGCAGGTGCATGCTTAGGATGGCAAATAGCTCTCGCAAGTCTCATCCAACAATTTACTAGTAACGAATCAAAGCCAATGCCGCACAAAATATTCTCCCTTGATTTTCTTGGAGGATGTGTGGGAATGCTTTTGGCTCCTATTATACTGGTTCCAACTTATGGGATAATAACGACATGTTGTGTTTGTGGAGGTGCAAACCTTTTGATGGGACTATCGATTGCCCTATCAAAAAGACCCTAAATCCAAATTGTTTTAATGCATTGCTGCCCATGAAATTTAAATCTTCGCGTGAAACCCAAACGCTTACTCTCCTTGGAGAGCTGCAGACCGTGTCTGAGGCAATTCCCCCAGCTGGCTTCTCGTAAATTCCCTCAAAAAACTCCCAAGCTCATTTTCCTGGGATGGCGTGAGCACTATCTTTCGGATGAAATCCCAATCAGAGGTTAAAATCAGAGCTGCAAACCTTTTCACCCCCTGAGTTAAGTGCGGAGTGGTTAGATCGGGCGCTAAACCAAGCAACCCCAAAAGTTTCAACTCAAATGCTAACACATTGATTGCTTTCGCTTTCGCCTCACAAAGGTGAAGTAAAAAACAATTGAACAAATTAAAAATTTCAGGAACTGGTGCACCCGGCTCGGTAGCTTTTTCAACAAGCTGTGCGCAATAAGAAGCCTGCGTAATTTTAGCAATGCTATGCCGGAGAGCTGAATGTGTTTCCAGTACGGAAACCTCTTTTAAAAGATGCAAATCCGACACCCGCTTTTTATAAAAAATCAACTCAAGCTTATAGAAAAGATCGAGTTTACCTCTGAACGGGGAATTAGGACGCCGAGCCCCTTTAGCCAAAGTTGTTATTCGCCCATGCTCAAACGTAAGCCAGTTTAAAATTAAGCTGCTCTCCGTAACAGGCAAAACCCTAAAAATTATACCCGTCGCACGTTCCATTTAGTTTAGCCGAGTGGCACTCACGACTTCTCCCCCAAAGACGAAGGAATTAGTTTTGCTAACTCGGAAGTTGGTAAACCATCTTGGAGTCGCACAGCACCTAAGCTCATGATCCATTTGATCGCATCAGCCACAGACATATCCAGTCGTTTAACCTTGTCTTCCGGAACCCAAGCAAGAAATCCTGTGGTGGGATTTGGGGTTGTAGGTATAAACACAGCTACGAATCTTTTATCCCCCTGTCCATGTGTCTCGGACTCAGCTTCTTGCGTAATTAAACCCACCATCCAAATGCCCGGTGACGGAAATTCCACCAATACCACGGTTTTAAACGCTGTACCTTTCCCGGTGGTTATTGCGTCGTTAACCTGTTTTACTGCTGCGTAAAGTTTATTCAGCAGCGGGATCTTAAGCATAGTATCGTCGACTAACCCAACTACTTTTTTGCCCACATAGTGGCGCGTGAATAGACCAACCATTGTTATAACGATTATGGCAAGCGCAAATGCTACTCCGCTCCAATACCAATGCATCGGCCCCTGACCGTTATCGGCATGGGTTATATTCCGCGGCAAGAAAAACAAAAGCGTGTCAGTAAAGCTGGCTACAGTCCCAAACAGCCACTTAACAATCGCCAAGGTTACAATCACTGGCAAAACCACAGCCAGCCCTGTAGTAAAACACCGGCGCCACCTCAAGAAAAAGCTGCTGTATTTCATGTTGCTATTTAATCTCCCGAATCAGCAAATCGATGTCAAATGTGCGCTTTACTTTTTTGAGGATTTTATCTTCCTGGACCTTCATGCGAGCTTTTTTTTCTTTAGTTGAGTCTGAATAACTACATATGTGGAGGATTCCGTGAATTAGGTAACGCACCAATTCTTTTGAAGGGCTAGTTCTGTAAACCTGAGCTTGAGTAACCGCTATATCAACACACAATAAAATATCTCCAGCTATTACTTTCCCGCAGGCTGACTCTTGAGAACTACACACAAGCCCTAGCTCCTTAGGGTCGTACTCAAATGCTATTACATCCGTTGGCCCCTTATGTCTAAGGTACCTTTCATTTGCACCAATTATCTCATCCAATCCGACAAATCGTACATTTATGAGAGCCTTTTCTACGCCGAGCTCGTTCAGAATGTGATTTATTATTTTCCGAGCAAGGGGGATGCTAATCTTAAAGTCGTGGCCCCTGGAATTGAAGTTAATTTCAAAATGGGGGTCAGGCTTTCTCACAGAAACTGCCTTTAATGATCTTCCAGCCTTTCGTAAGAAGCCCGTGTCCGGGCTCGATGTTGTTCGTATGCTTCAACTATTCGCTCTACCAATGGATGTCTGAAGATATCCTTTTTACTAAGTTCGATTATGGCAATTCCTTTAATGCCTTTGAGAATGCTGTGGGCTTCAATTAAGCCCGAACGTTTAGACGGCGGCAAATCGATCTGTGTTTCATCCCCTGTAACAACCGCTTTAGAACCATGCCCTAGCCGAGTTAAAAACATCAGCATTTGATCCGTGGTACAATTCTGTGCTTCGTCTAGAATAATAAACGCATTGTTAAGAGTACGTCCACGCATGTAAGCCAAAGGCGCAATTTCTATAACCCCGCGTTCTGTATGACGCTGTATCTCATCAGCCGGCAACATATCGTGCAACGCGTCGTACAATGGTCGGAGGTAGGGCAATATCTTCTCATACAAGTCGCCCGGTAGAAAACCTAGGGCCTCACCTGCTTCAACCGCAGGACGAGTAAGGATAATCCGCGACACTTTGCCTTCCCGTAAAGCGTTTACCGCCATTGCTACCGCAAGATACGTCTTCCCCGTCCCCGCTGGACCAATACCAAATGTAATATCGTGGGTCTTGATCGCCTCAATATACTTTTTCTGGCCAGGAGTTTTAGGAACCACACATGGCTTCTTGTCAGAAGTCCAAATTTTCTCAGCAAGTAACTCCTCAAGTGCTTGCACGCCTTGATCCCTGATTATCTCCAAAGCATGCTTAAAGTCGCGCTTCCGCAAAGGGGCCCCAGCCCGCAACTGAATCTCTAGCTGCTGGAAGAACTGTTTCGCCAGCTTAATATTCTCAGGTGCACCTTCAAGTCGTATCCAACCGTCTCGCGCAACTGCTTTAACGCCAAGCTCTTCCTCAAGCACCTTCAAGTTCCGAGTATCGTTGTCGTAAAGCTGCTGCGCAATACGCGCGTTTTCAAAATGTAGCGTTTCAACCGGCATATTAACCAAAATTGGGTGTAAGTATAATTACCTCAAAATTCCCGTTATTCAATGGAACTTTGCGCGGAAATTTGGCGGGTTGGAAATCCAATAGAAGTTCATGCACTCTGGTTGGCTTTATTTAAAGCAGCTCGGAGTTTGGCCGCCGTTTCTGTCAAAGCCTCCGATAGAACACTAGTGTTTGCTATAACTGGCATAAAATTTGTATCGCCAAGCCACCGTGGAACAATGTGGACATGTAGATGGTCCTCTACTCCCGCCCCAGCAACTTTCCCCAAATTCACTCCAATATTAAACCCGTCTGGGCGCATAACCTCCCGCAACGCGTTAACACAACGCCTAATCATAACCATGAGTTCAGTTAATTCCTCTTCCGAAAGGTCATTCAAATCTGCCGCTTGCTTATACGGAACCACCATGAGATGACCAGCTGCATAAGGATATCGATTTAACAAAGCAAAACATGTTCGTCCTCTTGCAATTACATAATTCGCTTCGTCTTCGTTAGATTCGGCTATTGTTGCAAAAAGCGATTTAGCACCACGAGGTGGCTTCGGTGCAAGAATGTATTGAATACGCCATGGTGCATGTAGCACGTCCATACATTATAACTTTATCAAATCCCCTTCCATTGTGTCAAAATTGTGTTCATCAAAGACCCAAATGTGCATCTTGCTTGTCTCTGGACAGGCTTCACTTAAACTATAGCGCACCATGGTTAAAAAGATTCTTCGGGCAACAACCTTTAAGTGGTTTGTAATGGTTGGTGTAGCTATATGGCTTGGAGCACACCAAGCCTTGGCTTTGGCACTTGAGACCAACAACGTCCAAACGGCCATAACAAACAGCGAAACCACATCATCCTTAAAGACCTCCGCCAGTGCTATCAGCCAAAAGAACGTAACACCCACATGGATTATTAAGCTTTCGAAAAGCCTTCCGTTCCTAAAATACCAAATTTTTGGCAACGAACTTTGGAAATATATCTTATCCCTTATCTACATTTTTCTTGCTTTTCTGCTTGCAAAAGGCGCCGACTTATTGTTCCGGAGGGTGTTAAAGCACCTCGCTGAAAAAACCACAACTGAGCTTGACGATCTTATAATAGAAACCCTTCGGAACCCCATAAAAATCGTATTTTTCGTGATTTTTTTGCGTATTGGCTTGGATGTATTTGAGTGGCCTGAAATCATCCAAACAATCTTGTCCAAGGCTTTCACAATCATTGTTGCAGCCACGATAACCTACGCGATCATCAAAGTCCTTGACCTATTTTTCGGCTATTGGCGATCGAGGAACAAAGAAGACAAGAGCATTAATGAACAACTCATCCCCCTAATACGCAAGTCCCTTCAAGTATTTATAATAATCGTAGCTTCACTTGTGACGTTAACAAACCTAGGCATCGATGTAACTGCAGCAATAGCATCTCTGTCAATCGGCGGCCTAGCCATAGGTTTAGCTGCACAGGACACCCTAGCTAATATTTTTGGTGCTGCCGCAATATTCATTGATAAACCATTTAAAATAGGCGACAGAATAAAAATCAATGATATCGATGGTTTTGTAGAATCGATCAGCCTTCGGAGCACGCGCATCCGCGACTTGGACGGGCACTTAATTACAGTACCTAACAAAATGATGGGCAACACCATCATTACAAACATAACCCGGAGGCCAAATATACGTACGGTCATGACAATCGGCATTACTTACAACACCCCCGCTGAAAAGATTAAGCGCGCGACACAAATTTTAGAGGAAATTTACAGAAGCCACCCAAAAACTCACGACGTTATAATTGGGTTTAATCAATTTGCCGATTTTTCCCTCAACATAACCGTAATCCATTGGTGGAACTCGACTGACTACAAGGATTATTTGCAAGGGATGCAAGAGCTGAACCTAAAAATTAAAGAAAGATTTGACCAAGAAGGAATCGAATTCGCCTTCCCGACTCGAACTGTGTATTTGCGATACGATCAACAAACTCCTAAAAATGTCGAACCAACGATACCAAAAACCTTATAAATTCTAAACCTGCTATCAGAAGTTCAGACTGGCTTTGCCGACAATCCTACTACCAGGCGCAAGGTGAATTCTCGTTCATCCCTCTATTAGTGCAAAACTACGAAGTCTGGGACATCTCTAGTGGCAAATTACCTAGTATCCGTAAACCAAATGAACGTCTTTTATACCACACTGCAATTTAGAGTCCAGCTACAGCCCAAGAACCCTGTCCATATAAAAGAGTCGCGAAATGGCTAGTCCGTCTTACTGAAATAAACTTGTTTTAAAGACATAGGCTAGTTTATACCAATCCCCCACACATAACACAATAGCTCTGAAGGTGTAGCATGTACGACCAATGGGCACACACTGCTTTGTGATCACTACATACCTTTAGAAAATGCGAGTATGGATTCCCACCACCTTTCCAGGCAGAAACTCACAAAGTGGTAAATTTGAGGTTCATTAGAAATGCGAGGACCCGCTACGTTCAGAGACTTAATTGAGTTTTTAAAAATAAACCGGTGCATCTGTCGCAATATCTCCTCCCACCCCAGTCCAACGTGGAGGTGGAGCAATGGCCTTCCATACCGAACTGCACATTCGGCCGTCCAAAGGCTTCCCCCAGTTAAATTGTGCTGAATACTAAAAATGATGGTCCCATCCGAATCACGGACATTCCACTCAGTTCTTACCGCCGGATCAGAAGAAGGCGTTTCTATTAAGTTATACCGCGCAGGGATGCAACCATCCTCTGCCCATCTACCCAAAGGACACCATCCACCGTGAGGAATACCATGCTTAATTGCAAAATCCAAAGCTGCCCGATCTGCACCAGTCTGCCCTCCAGAAACAATCCTCGATAATGGCAAGCTGGTTACTCTCGCATACATTTGCACTTAAAATGCGTTAATTTACGCACGACCCGCCATCAAGCAATCTTAATGGCTTTACTTTTACAACCAACGCTTAGGCGTTTCTTTAATATTCAACTTTAATCGTAAAAAACTGAGTGGCCGAATCTCGTGGAATCCGCACTTCAAACTTCCCCTCGACATCGAATGAATTAGTAGCAATAGGCTTCCACTCATTTAATGGTAAACTCAAATTTGTTGAGCCAAGGATCGTAAACTTATAACCTGCAGCTCCTCCCAACCCACTGAAAACTAGCTCGTCCCCAGCGAGTTCAACTAGCGTAAATGTAGGCCTGAGTACCCCTAACCTCACCGAGATAGACCCATCAATGTTTAATTGCGAAGTATCCCAAACAAGCCCTACCCCAGGGAATTGTGGCATAATACCAGCAAACTGCCCGCCGTACCTTGAAGCAATAGCAATCCTAAGTCTATCACCGGCTGTAAGAATTTCCTGACTCACATTGCTAACGATTAAATATCCACCGAATACCACGTTCGTTGCGAACTGAATCGTATCGTTTTTCAAAGTCCCGCTGGATTTCGATACACGTACTATCCAAGTTCCGAGGTTTGTCAAAGCCCCTCTTACCTCCAAGGCACCGATTTCTTCATTACCGGGAGCCAGACACCCACCGGGTCCTATCCATACACTACCGTCAATCCGCCCCCGGCCGGTAAGAATACCACCTAAAATGAAAGTGTTCGAACTTGAGACCTTCCCATTTATCCGGAGTCTTCCCGCC
>JGI24721J44947_10000394_pt1 | contig 57013 bp, 46 predicted proteins | sample YelNatPaOPGAMG01_FD_44947 | JGI IMG/M metagenome (IMG submission 44947) | reverse complement strand
AGAAATTCAGGCCTGGGGAGAGCAGATATTTTCCTCCCTCTGGGAAAGAGGAGGCTTCATCGCCCAGGCCGAGGTGAGCCCCCAACTTCAGCTTCCGGCTCTCAGAGCCTATTTTTCTTTCTGGAAGTCATTAACCAAGCTTTAAATCTCAGCTTCAAATCTCAGCTTCTAATCTCAGTTTCTAATCCGAACTCTAAATCCTCGACTTCAGTCCATGCTGTTTTAATCTTAGTCTTCTTTTATTTTTTCTTTCATTTCTTTTTCAGTTTCCTTTCTTTCCCCTGCAATTATAAGAATTTTTGAATAAATAATCATTTTTATCTCGTCTTTCGAGTAGAGGTTAAAAAAGTTGGAAGGGGTATTTTTAGCTGGTTTCATCCTGAAACTCAAGGCTGCGCATGATGTTACACCGAAGGCCTGTTTCTATCTTTAATTTGCTGACTGAGAATCTCAATGAATTAAAGATAATGATCGGGCTTAAAATACCAGAACAGGATAAGGAGGGAGCCTTTTGTTTTGCCTGATAAATAGTCACGACATCAAAGTGAACAGAATAGCCATGGCCTTTCCTTTTCCCTGGCCCCATTTTCCTCGATTGAATTTGATAAGAGCTGTTTTTTGACCTGATGGCCCTAAATGGCCTGGTGCCTCTGAATTTAAGAGATAAAAATAAAAACCGGGCTTTTAATTACTCACCTGATAAATTTGTCTGCTTCTTCAGCCCCATACCGAAGAAACGCCTGACCGCTGATATGCTGCTTCTCTTTTCTCTTTTTAGCCTGGACGCGATCTTCAGCTAAAAGAGAAATTAATTTGCCTTCCTCAAATCAATTTGCCTTTATAATTAAAAATATAACATAATTTTATTGATAAAAAATGACCCAAGCCTGAAAGAAAGTCAGGAATAAAGGAATTGAGGCGACTAAAGCAAGCCCTGAAAAAGTCCTCTCTGAGATTGATTCTTCCTGCTCTGTCCCTTTTTCTTTTTTTGCCTGGAGCATCCATCTCTCCTTCGCCATCCAGGCTCGCTCAAAGTGAAAAAATTTCACCTCCCCTCCTCCAGAAGATTGCTCAGGCTGAAAATAATTTATTTTCCGTCTGGATTTATTTCACCGATAAAGGCCCGGATTTAGAGCAGAAAATCATTGAAGCTCGAGCCCGTCTTCGCCCGGAAACTCTCCTGCGGCGCTTGAGGCTTCTTGACTTCGAAAAAATTACGGATGAACTTGATGTTCCTGTCTGGGAAAATTATATCCTTAAGGTCAGACCATTTCTTAGCCGGTTACGCCATGCTTCCCGCTGGCTAAATGCTATTTCCGCTGAAGCCTCTGGCTCCAATCTGAGGAAAATTGCCTCCTGGCCTTTTATTTCCCGGATAGAGGAAATAAAAAGTTTTCGTTTTAAAATTCCTCCAGCCGGGGAGGAAATCAAGCAAAATAGAGTCGACAAGAGGGAAGCTCATCTTTTTGATTATGGCCCTTCCTATACCCAGGTTGCCCAGATTAATGTGCCACCCCTTCATGACCTTGGCCTGAGTGGCCAGGGAATTATCATCGCCATGCTTGATTCAGGCTTCAACAATCTGGCCCATCAGGCCTTTTCTCATCTTCAGATAATGGCCACCTGGGACTTCGTTAACAACGACCCCAATGTGGCCAATGAGCCCGGACAGATGGGTGAAGGTGACCATGGAACTAACACCTTGGGCGTCATCGCCGGTTTTTATCCCGGAAAACTCATCGGTCCTGCCTATAACGCTACCTTTCTTCTGGCCAAAACAGAGAACACCGACTGGGAAAGACACATCGAAGAGGACCACTGGGTGGCCGGCCTGGAATGGGCTGAGGCTTCAGGCGCCAGAATCGTCAGTAGCTCCCTGGGCTACCTGAATCGCTTCACTCATGGTGAAAAAGATTATACCTGGGAAAATATGGACGGAGAAACAGCCATTGTCACGCGCGGCGCCAACATTGCTGCGAGCAAAGGCTTGCTAATAATTAATTCTGCTGGCAATGAAGGGCTGGCCCGACCACCTGTTCAGAATACCCTCATAGCCCCGGCTGATAGTTACTGGGTTCTGGCTGCAGGTGCTGTGGATAGTAGTGGTCAGAGGGTCAGTTTTAGCTCCGTAGGCCCAACAGCCGATGGTCGGATTAAACCCGATGTGATGGCCATGGGCCGTTCCGTTTACACGGCCTCTGATTCCCAGATTGATGGCTATGTTTATGTTTCCGGGACCTCCTTTTCCTGCCCCCTTGTAGCCGGGGCTGCGGCTCTTATCCTTGAAGCCAATCCAGACTGGTCCAATCTGGAGGTCATGCAGGCCCTTAAGTTAACCGCCAGCCAGGCTTCCCATCCAGATAATCTAATGGGGTGGGGGATTATTGATGCCTTTAAAGCCGCCTCCTTCCCCCTGAGAAAAATTTACCCCCCAACTCATTTTGCGGTTAAAAGAATCGAAAATAACTTTGGTTTTTTCAAGGAATATATTGATTGTTTAAGCTGGCGCCACAATGACCGCAATCAGAGAAAAATCGTTGGCTACAGACTTTATGCCCTAAATTTAAAGGAAAAGGGGTCTCAGTTCGTTCTTCTGGCTGAGCTCGGGCCAGATACCTTTAAATTTGACCACCGGGGTTTGCTCCGGGATGAGGAATTTCTTTATAAAATAACCTCAGTTGATGAGCAGGGAAATGAAAGTCATCCGGAATATACGAGAAGATAAAGGGCTTGAAGTGTCTTATGAAGGGATTGAATTGAATCAGGAAGAACTCGGTCAGATTGAGTTTACCTAAACTGAACATCCATTAAATATGAATTTAAAAGAAACGAGTTAGAATTAAAGAGGAAAATAAGAAATAAAGAAAAAAGAAATAAAGAGGAGAATAATTTGAATTTCGCGATGCGCCAAAGGACAGAGAGACCGGTTCTTTTCCTTTTCCTTTTTTTTCTAATCCTGAATCTTCTTTACTCATTTTACCCGGAAAAAATCCTGGCTTCTGATTTGAGGCTGGGGCTTGGAGCTGGCCTTAGAAAAATTAATGATGACTATTTAAATAAAGTTTATGGATCAGGTTTTATTTTTGTCCCTTATCTTGAACTCTCTTTTTCCAAACTTTTCTCCGCTGAAATTGCCTTCGAGGGAGGCTATAGAAAAGAGGCACCCATAGGTCTTTATAAAGAGCCAAGCGTCCTGAAAATATCTGGCCTTGAATTTTCAGTCCATTTTCGTCGAAATTTCAAATTATTCACTCCCTTCCTTAAAATCGGAAGTGGCGGCTACTTTTACCGTCAGGATATCGAAAGTCCCTATGTTCGCTACCGGGTGAATCATCGGGATGTTTCTCTGCATGCGGCGGGAGGTCTTCAGTTCAATTTTTCTTCCCGATTCTTTTTCAGACTAGAAACCAAATATGTTTATCTCAAGGTGAAGCCCTTTGACCAGACGGTTGATCTTGGCGGCCTGAGATATATTCTCTCCCTGGGTTATAAAATTTAACCTCAGATAGAATTCAGGCTCATAATTTAAGAAAAAATTAGGGTTATCATCCCATAAGGTGACTTTCAGCTTGAACCATTCCCAGAAATTAAAAAAATTTAACCCAACATTTTGACTATTATCACGCTTTTCCAAAACAAATTTCAGAAAGAGTCCGTTCTCATTTAAATTAAGGTATTTCTCTCAAATTGAGCTAAGGAGGTTGGAGCTATGACAAAAAAGTTATTGTCGCCTTTTCACCTAAGGGCTATCTTTTTTCTACATTTTGAGTTTGAGCGCCTGGTCTTTTACAGCGGGACCGAATATGCCGCTAAGGGTTTTACCAGCTGGCGCCTTTTGTGATGATTGCTTTTTTGCATGCAGAACCAGACCCATTCGTTGTAGGAGCCCGTTATTTTGGACAGCAATGGATTATCATGTTCCTGAATTTTTTGAAAAATTCCGGGAGAGAAAATAAACCAAAAGCTCATTCATCCGTATTATTAGAAGAAAATAAGGCTGAAATATGCTATAAATATTTGTTAAAAAATTTTTTAATCTGGAGGTCTGGATGGCCGTAGTTTTAGAAGTGGAAGGGTTGAGAAAATTTTATGGCCAGTTTGAAGCGCTGAAAGGTATCAGTTTTGAGGTCAAGGAGGGAGAAATCTTCGGTCTTATCGGGCCCAACGGAGCTGGCAAAACCACAGCTCTGAGGATTATAGCCACCCTTCTGACGATGTCAGGCGGGAGGGTTAAGCTTCTGGGCTATGATCTCAAACAAAATCCTGAAAAATTCAGGGAAAATATAAGCTATTTGCCAGAGGAGGCCGGAGCTTACCGCCATCTCACCGGAATTGATTACCTTCGCTTCATGGCCCGATTTTACGACAGCTCCTCTGAAAAAATTGAGGAATTTATGGAAAGAGCCATCGCTATTGCCGGTCTGGGTGAAAGACTCAAGGACAAGGTAGGAACTTACAGTAAAGGCATGGTGCGCAAGCTGCTGCTGGCCCGGGCTCTCATGACCAAGCCTGTTCTGGCTATCCTCGATGAGCCCACCTCAGGCCTGGATGTAATTAATTCCCTGGAGGTAAGAGAAATTATCAAAAGCTATGCCCGAGAGGGATTGTCGGTTCTCCTTTCCTCCCACAATATGCTCGAAGTGGAATATCTTTCTGACCGCGTGGCTCTTATTGACCAGGGGAGAATCCTGGCTATTGGCACGCCCCAGGAGCTGAAAGAAAAATATGAGGCGCCCAATCTGGAAGTCGTCTTCAGGAGGATAGTCCAATGAAAAAATTCTCCAATCTTTTAATCAANGAAATCAGGGAACTCATTAATAAACAGCTGATTTTTTCTCTTATTTTNACTCTATTCATTTTTTATTTCATTGGCCAGATGACCCGGGTCGAGGCGAAGAGGGCCGAAACCAGTCGCCGCCTTGGGCGTTCTNGACCTGGATCGCTCCTCCTTTTCCCGGGGTCTTCTGGACAATCTTCGTCTCGTTCGCTTTGAGATAGACGAATTTGAGACCGCAGATAAAGAAGAAGCTCTTCGTTTGGCCCGGCAAAAGAATCTCCATTTTGTCCTGGTTATCCCTCCAGGACTGGGTGAAGGCGTGGAAAAACTTGAACCCCGGGAAATTGAAACCTACACTTTTTTAAGAAGTTTCTCTCTGGGTGCAGCCCGTTATTCAGAGATATTTCGGGTTATTCTGGAAACAGCCAATAATTATCTTTCCAACGAAGCCCTCAAGAGGAAATTGCCTGAAATTTCGCCCGATAATCTCAAAAAGCCCCTCAAGAGCCGGGATTTTGTTATTGTCCGCGACAAGAAAGCAGAAGCTTCGGCTTCGGCCATTGCTGGCTTCATGTATAGCCAGTCCATTTTTGTGCCCATCATTCTGGCCATGATTATCATTTACTCCTCCCAGATGGTCATCTCAGCTCTTGCCATGGAAAAACAAAATAAGACCCTGGAAACTCTCCTCACCGTGCCCATCTCTCGATCCTCTATCGTCGCGGCTAAAATGCTGGCGGCAGGTATTGTTGGCCTGGTTTCAACCTTAATTTATCTCGCCGGCTTTAGATGGTATATGCGCGGCTTCACGGGCGATCTCGCCCAGGCAGCCGGCGGCCTGACCCCGATAATTAAAGAGCTCGGTCTGTCCCTGACCACATCCGGCAGCCTTATCCTTTTAATATCTCTTTTTCTGGCCATTCTCTGTGCTCTGGCTCTAGCCACAATTCTCGGGGTTCTGGCCGAAGATTATCGCAGTGCCCAGAGCTTGATTATGCCCCTTCTGCTTCTCGTCATGATTCCTTACTTCCTTTCTATCTTCACTGATTTAAGATCTCTTTCCTGGCCAGCCAAAATCCTCATCTATGCCATTCCCTTCTCCCACCCCTTTATGACAACCCAGAATATTTTATTTCACAATTATCGAGGTATTGCCTTCGGGATAATTTATATGCTGGCGGTTTTCATCGTCCTGGTCATCATTACGGCCAGAATCTTTTCCACTGATCGGGTGCTTACGATGAAATTGCGCTGGCGTCGCCGGCAGGTTCTCCTCTGATTTCTTATTATCACCAGGCTGAATTTAGATTTGAGCCCAGCTCTAATCTGTTCCATTCATTTAGCCTTTTCTTTTCGCAGTAGAAAAAATAAAATCAAAATTTAAGAAATTAAAAAAGATAAGAAAAAAGGTAAAATTAAAGGGAAAGAGCAATTTAATGCGATGAACCGATATATTCAGCCAGGACAATATATTCAGCCAGAACAGGAAATGCAGTGAAATAAAAATGATTAGCTCAGTAAAAAATGAAGGAAATGGTCACGGCAGCATGAAGAGCAATCGAAAGAAAGATGACTGAATAAGGCTCGAGCCTGGATTGAAAGCCTAAGAAATAAACTGAAAGCTTAATAAATAAAATAAAAGTGAGAAGGCAAGAAAAAACGCTTTCCCTTCTGGAGCTTCTTCGAATTGAACCCTCACCTCGCTCTCTCGACTATGTAAAAAATAAGACCCAGTTTCATCTCCACCATCTTTTAACCGAGCAGAGACATCCCCTCACCTGGAATCTCAGTCAGGTAATAAAAGCGGATACTGAAAAAGGTTTAAAACTTCTTTTTGGCGTGGATGGGGATGTTGTCCGCAAATTAGAAAGTCTGGCTGAAGATGAAGCTGAAATTCAAAAGCTCGAGCGGGCCTCTCAGGCTATCGTCCAGGCCCTCCAGAAAGGAAATAAAATCTTTTTTTATGGCTGTGGCTCCACTGGCCGGCTGGCTAAATTCATGGAAAGCAGCCTGTGGCGTCCTTTCTGGCGAAAATGGAAAAAAAAGCACCAGTGGAAATCCCTTTTTTCGCATCTGCCCCCTCAAATTGAAGATCGCCTTGTGGGCGAGATGACAGGTGGCGACCGGGCCCTGATCAGTGCTCTTGAAGGTTTTGAAGATCTCCAGATTATTGGTCGGCTTCAGGTAAATGACAGAAAAATAACCAGGGGCGATGTGATTTTCTGCATTACTGAGGGCGGCGAAACCTCTTCCGTCATTGGAGCCATTCTGGCTGCGGCTGAAAAATGGGAGTCCGATGAAGAGGAGGCCAGAAATCATCTTCATTTTGTTTATAACAATCCTGACCGCGTCCTGGAAGTACTTGAAAGAAGCCGGCAGGTGCTGGCTTGCCCCGCTATCACCAAAATCAACCTGACGACCGGACCCCAGGCCATTACCGGTTCCACTCGCATGCAGGCGACAACCATCGAAACCTTTGTCCTTGGCCTCATTCTTGAAAGGGCTGTTTTTAAACTCCTGGCCTCACATCTGAACAGGGCGCAGTTAGCCTGCCTCGGGTTTAAAGATGAGCCAGATATTAAAAAGGAATTTCGCTCCTTTTCCCGGCTTGTTTCTTCTCTTCTTTCCTGTAGCCGGGAAATAGCCTCCCTGACTGACCTTGAGGCCCGAACCTATCAGAGGGGGAAAAGAACAACCTATCTCGCTAAGAGAGCTTTACTCACCGTTTTTATTGATGGAGCTGAAAGAAGCCCAACCTTCCATCTTTCACCCCTCGATCCGGTAACCGAAAAGAAGCGTCACTCGCTTTTCCAGGTCTGGACAGAAGCCCGGAATCATCTTGAAGCCTGGCATCGGCTCCTGGGGAGGAGCTTTCGTGGTCTTGATTTCCATTTCTATCAGCCTGTTCTGGCTAGAGAAGTTCATGACCCCTACCTGCGGGAGGTGGCGTTGCAGAGTCTCCTCAAAGCTGGTAAAGAGCAGCAGAACTTATACGACTTTTCTTTCTCTCAGGAAAATATCCGGAGACGTTCCCCGCATCGAGGCGATCTTGGCCTGATGGTTGGCCTGAAGGAAGAAATTAAAGAACTGAATCAGAAAAATGCCTGCTGGCAGGCTTTCGCCCGGCTCTGCTCTGAGAAAAAGGCCAGACTTGCTCTGGTCTTTACGGGCCATGAGTCTGAAGAGGCTTTTAAGAGAGAGATTGAAGGAAGCTCCCTCCTGAGAAGAGCAAAAAATGTTTGTGTCCCCTTTTCAGGGGAGGATCCCCTGGGCTTAAGAGAACAGCTTATTCTGAAAATGCTTCTCAATGCTCATTCGACAGCCGTCATGGCTCTTCTGGGGCGGGTCGTGGGCAATACCATGACTTCGGTTAATCCCAGTAATCTCAAGCTGATTGGCCGGGCGACATATCTTATTATGAGCCATGTCAACGATACTCTTTCTGCCGATGAATGGAGAGAAAAATACGGGCCAATTCAGCCTTTAAGCTATGCTGAGGCCAATGCCCTTCTTTTTAATTGCCTTGAAAGCCCGGTCTGCCGGGCCAGTGAACGAAGTGAAGTGGAATTAAGCATCGTCCGGGCCCTTGAGGCCCTTCGCCTCAAAAAATTTGTTTCCTGGGAGAAAGCTATCAGCATAATCAAAGAACAGGGACTAGAAGCCTATCTCTGCCGCTATAATCCTCGCCTCCGCTCCCTTTAAAATGAATTTTATCTGGCCCAAGATAGCCAGTTTTGGCTTTCTTTTAAACCTCAACTCGCTGGCCAAATCCGCGCCAGCTTATTTGATTGCGCGAACTGATTTCAACATTTTTCAGACCGGCGTGTCTAAACCAATTCTCGACCTCTTGTCGATGGAAATATTTAGTTATGGGTGCGATCAACTGATCAAAAATAGAATTGTGGAGATAATGAAAATTAAACTGGGACATGTAGGCTAAATATTCACCTAAAGGAATGCGGCGAAGGAGTTCTGCCTGACCACGACGAGCCAATCTATTTCGGACTGATCTCATAATTCTGGTTAAGAGAAAAATCACAGCGGTTGGAGCGAAACTCATCATATAAACCAGGGGAAGGGGCATCTTCGAAGTTAACCGCCTGATTGGATCGACCACATAACGAACAAAACCAGTTCCTTCAAAGCCATAGACCCAGATTGAAAGGCAGCCGCCTTTTCTTAGCAGACGAACCAGATTGAAAAAGCCTAAGGCTGGATCGGGAAGATGTTGCAACACGCCAATGGTATAGACATAATCAAAATCTGCTTTAAGCGGAAGATGATAGATATCGGCTTGAATAACGTGAACCTGGGGAAGGTGAGCAGTATTTTCACGGGCTACTTCAACTGAAGAACTAAGGTCGAAGGCCACGACGTCAGTAGCCCCAAACTCAGCAGCAAAACAAGCATGCATGCCCGTGCCACAGCCGGCGTCCACCACTGTCTTTCCCTTGAAAAAATCTGGGGTTACAGGTTTAATCCAGTCGAGAAAATCCCTGGGATCAGTATAAATTCGGGCGAAACGCCGCCAGGAAAAACCAAAATTGCGCCAGGTCTCGCGGAACAAGTGATAATGGGGTTTAGGGACAAAACGGGGAATATAATTGGTTATGGGATAAACCTGGCCACAACCTCGACATTGTAGATTACCTTCTTTAATCTCATTACCGATAATGCTGGCATCGCTAATTGTTAAATCTTGAGAGCACGCCGGGCATACCAGAAAACGGATTAAACTTTCTCTCATGAGCCTATAATTTTAAGATGCAATTTAGTAACTGTCAAATACACTTCTCTTTTATGTATGTTCTTCCAGACCAAGACAAGATTCCCTGGCGCTCGAAAGCAGGAAAAAAGGGAGTAATCGCCACTTCTTGGGTTACCTAATAATCAAGCATTTTAACAAAAGCCTGAATGAGACGAATGCCTGAAAAAGGGAGAGGGTGTATGACGATTGAAAGGCTTTTCTGTATAAACCAAATTGAGTCCGGCTTTGACTGGGTTGACTTAAAATCATCTATCTGTTATAAATCTTTTTCGCCTTTGTCTGGTGATTTGAATTGAAAATCACATGGGGAAATAAATTGGAAAAGAAATTAAGTTCTGGTTTCTCGAGTCAGGTAAGCCTGGTAAAATGCTCTGACTATGATCTTGCTCTTTTAAAACAGAAAATTTATTTAGCCCTGGAATTGATCGGAGGCGTGAACAAATTTATCCAAAAGGGAATGAAGGTTCTCATCAAGCCAAATATCATGATGCCCAAGAAATATGGCTTTCCAGCTAATACTCATCCTCTTTTTTTAAAAGCTGTCATCCAGATTTTTAAAGAAAGTGGAGCCCAAATCACGGTCGGGGAAAGCTCAGCGGGAAGTCAAGCGGGAGTTACCTTCACCAAAAAGGCGCTTAAAATTAGTGGAACCGAAGAGGTGGCTGAAACGGAAGGTGTAAAGCTTGTCAATTTTGATTTTGATCAGGTCTGCCTTACAGAAATTAAAAACCCTCATGTTCATTCTATTCCTATTGCCAAAACAGTCTTTGAAGCTGACCTCGTCGTCTCTTTACCTAAATTAAAAACCCATACTTTTGCAAACATTATAACTGGAGCCATCAAAAATATTTATGGCGTTATCCCGGGACAGATTAAGGCAGAATATCATCGCCTGGCTCCGAGGCCAGAACAATTCTTCACCATCATCCGTGATCTTTTCGGCGTAGTAAGGCCAGGTCTCACTATTTTCGATGCGATTGAAGGCATGGAGGGCGATGGACCTTCGGCCGGCGAAGCCAGGCAAATTGGTTATATCATTGCCAGTGAGGACGCAGTGGCTGCAGATGCGGTGGCCACGGAACTTATCAACGTGCCTTCCATGAAAGTCTTGACAACAAGACTTTGTGCCGAAGCCGGACTGGGCAAAGGGAAAATGGAGGAAATCACTGTTTTAGGTGAAGATCTTGAAAAAAGTGTTATCAAAAATTTTAAGCTTCCGACGACGACAGTCTACAACCCTTATCTTTATCGTTTGATTTTGACCTTGACTAAAACGGAGCCATTTATTAATCAGAAAAAATGCACTCTTTGTAAAGTCTGCTTAGACTCATGTCCCATGAGAGCCATTGCCCTGAGTGATAAGACATTGCTCATCAACAGAAGTCAGTGCATCCGATGTTTTTGCTGTAGCGAGACCTGTCCCCATCAAGCCATAAAACCCAGACGAAAAAACTTTCTCGGAAATGTTCTTTCTAAGATAATTCTATCAAGATGGTAAGGTTCAAAATAAATCGCCTATGAGAAAAAGGGTTCTTCTTCTCCACTGCCCGGGCGATAAAATCTATCTTCATGATTATTATACAAGCTATTCTTCCAAGGCTAATTACTACTGGCCGCCATCAGATCTGATCATTCTGAGTGGAGTCCTCCGGGAATTCGAGCTCACAGTTATAGACGCAATTGCCGAAAAGCTTCGACCGTTTGAATGCATGAAGAAAATTATAGACCTTAAGCCAGACGCCATTATTTTCACCACCGGCTCTGCCACCTGGGACAATGACATCCGCTTCATTAATGAGGTCAGGCAACGACATTCCTGTCTTATCCTCGGCTCAAGTTCAATGTTTCTCTTTGAAGCCCGATACTTTTTAGAAAAAGCTCCATCCGTTGATGCTTTGATTTTGGATCTCATCAGCTCTGAGATTGTAGAATTTATTCAGGGGAGAAAAAAAGCTTATCAGACAATAGCCTACCGCAACAAAGGAATTTTCATCCCCACGCCCGATTTAAAACGAGGTCAAAATTTCTCTATCCCCGTGCCACATCATGAGCTCTTTAATTTTCGTCAGAATAAAAGCCCTCTGGCAAAAAGAAAGCCCTTTTCTTTGGTTATAACCTCGCTAGGATGCCCTTATACCTGTAGCTTTTGTGTCGCCGGCTCAATCCCCTACCGCTATCGAAACATCGATAACGTTATTGAAGAGCTCAAATATTTGAAATCCCTCGGGATTAGGGAAATAATGTTCAATGATCCTACCTTTACTGTTTCCAAGAAAAGGGTTTTCGAACTCTGCCAAAAAATGAAAGAGAATGGGCTTGACTTTACGTGGGTTTGCAATGCCCATGCCGCTACTGTTTCCGAAGATCTGGTAAAAACCATGAAGATGGCAGGTTGTCATACCATGATGATTGGCGTAGAAAGCAGTCAGGAGGAAATCCTGAAAAAATATTCGAAAGGGGCCACAAAGGATCAAATCAAAAGGGCTTTCCAAATTTGTCAGAAATATAAAATTCGAACTCTTGCCTACTTTATTATTGGCCTTCCTGGAGAAACAAAACAATCAGTGCTTGAAATCATTAAATTAGCCAAGGAGCTTGATTGTGATTATGCCTCCTTCACTGTACCCACACCTGATATTGGCTCACGAATGCGCCAGGAGGCTATTGAAAAGGGATGGCTTGACGAGAAAATAAAAATTTTTGATAGCACTTGTTTTCCTGTTTTTTGTTCGGCGGAGCTAACCAAAGAAGAAATCTGGAACCTAAGGCAAAGAGCTTTCCGCGAATTTTATCTCAGACCCGCTTATTTATTGAAGAAAATTACCAGTCTCCGCAGTCTAAAAGAATTCTTCTTTTTCCTTGATCAGGCCTTGGCCATGTTCCTTCGCTGATCAGATAATCTTTTGAGAAATAATCCACCGAAATCTTGATGTGATCGCAGCATTTTTTTCTCGGAGCCGCAAACCCGGCCATGGCCCGGGCCTAATTTCAACTTCCTTTAAAAAATTTTGAAAATATTTTAAGATTAATTTTTAAACCGGAGAACGCATCTTCAACCCAGAGGATTTTTCCATAGGAACAGTTCTTTCTTAGACAATCGTGGAACCGAAAAAGACTATCCTCCTTAAACAATTTTTGTTAATTAAACCATTTTTTAGTTAATTAGACCATTTTTTAGCCTGAAAAATTTTAAGCAAAAAGGGATGCCCTCGTTCAGAGAGGTTACGGAAGCTAATTTAGCCCCGGAAATAGAGATAAGCCCAGACGATAGCCAGCACCAGAATAATTGAAGCGATGACATCACCTGTTCCCCAGCTCTCCCTTGTTCGCCGCTTGTCCTCAAGAGTCCTCGTCCCGTAGGTCAGACCCTGAATTTTCTGATAATCAGGCTTCTGCGTCAAATAGCTGACAATAATCATCACTAGAATGCAGACAAGGAAAATGAAAATGCTGTAATATTGAAAGTAAATATTGTTCATTATCCAGAGGAACGATCCTCGGGGATAGGAAAATCCCTTAATCAGCTTGACCGGGGTATCTACAGCCAGCCGGAAAATACCGAGAATAAAACCAACCACTAAAGCTGCGAGGCAGCCCTGGCCATTAAGCCGCTTCATGAAAACACCCAGGAAGAAGACGACAAAAATAGGCGGAGCGAGATAAGCCTGAACTCCCTGTAAATAATCATAAAGTCCCTTCCCACCCCTGATCACTGGAATCCAGGCCAGGCCAATGAGGACCATGACAGTTGTCGCCAGACGACCAACCCAGACAAGCCGCTGCTGGCTCGCTCTGGGATTGATTTTAGTATAAAAATCCATGGTAAAGAGAGTGGAGCTGGCATTAAAAACTCCCGATAAGGAGCTCATTAAAGCAGCGAGAAGACCGGCGACGACAATGCCTCGAACTCCTACCGGAAGAACATGGGCCACAAGCAAGGGGAAGGCCTTCTGGGCATTATCCCGAATGAGCTCACCAGCCGGGCCAAAGAATTCCTGCTGTATGGCCAGAACTTTGCCGCTCTTCGCCAGAGCATAGGCAATAATTCCGGGGATAATGAAAATGAAAACAGGAGAGAGCTTGAAAAAGGAGGCAGTAATGGCCCCACGTCTGGCTTCGCGCTCATCCCTGGCGCCAAGGGCCCGCTGAACGATATACTGGTCAGTGCACCAGTACCAGAGGCCAACGACCGGAGCACAGAAGAGCATGCCCAGCCAGGGATAATTATCATTAAAATACCAGGCCATGCGACCCGCCTCTTTAACCGGCGCCCAGGTTCCCTGAACTCCAGAAGGAACCAGAGGCTTCCAGAGATTAAACATCTCAGAGCCGGCAATGGACCGTAACTCGCTCCAGCCACCCAGGGCCTTCAGACCAAAAACAGTTACCAGCACCCCACCGAGAATCAGGATAAGAGTTTGCACGGCCTCTGTATAAGCCACAGCTCTCAGCCCTCCCAGAATGGTGTAAATCCCGGTGATGACAATGACTAAAATTGACCCAACCCAGAAGCTATCAAGACCTAAAATATGAACATCGGGGAGAAGGACGCTGAACACGACTCCACCAGCATAAATACCCACGGCGATTTTGGTCAGGATATAGGCCACGAGAGAAATTACAGAAAGAAAGGTTCTGGATTCAGGCGAAAATCTCTTTTCCAGGAACTCCGGCATGGTGAAAATCCTGGCTCGCATGTAAAAAGGAACCATTACCCAGGCAAGAACAAGCAGACACCAGGCATGAAGCTCATAATGGGCCATGGCCACGCCATCGGTGGCTCCTGAACCGGCCAGCCCGACCAGATGCTCGGAACCGATATTGGAGGAAAAGATGGAAGCCCCCACAATGAACCAGCCAAGATGACGACCGGCCAGGAAATAGTCCGTCGAGGTCTTCTGGCCCTGTTTAATGGCCAGCCAGGAGATTAAAGCAATGATAAAAAAATAAAAAGCAACAATCAGCCAGTCAACATGCGTCAGTGTACCCATCTTTCTTTCCTCTTCCTTAAATTTAGAATTTAAATTATCAAAGGATTTTTATCACTTGCAAGAGCTAATTTTTACCCGATTAATTTGTTAATCATCAGCCATTGATTCCTGTGAGACCATGTAATAAAAAACCATGAGAGTCTCATCTGTTATTAAGCGGGGCCTGACTGAAATTTTTTAATACCAGGTAGACTCATGAAAGAAGCTAATTAAAGCCAGCTGGAAAAGCTGATTTGATTCTGACAATAGCTCTCAGGGCTAAGTCTTGAAGTTTCAGGCAAAATAAAAATAATTTATTTAAAACATGAGCATGACTAAACTCAGGGCTAAGTCTTGAAGCTTAAGGCATAATAAATTTTTAAGCCAGCAGAACAGGATTTAGCTGAGCCTTCGCCTGCTTTGTTATCTACCAGCAGCCAGCCATTATTCTGCTAGCGAGAAATATCTATGAGCTCATTGATTGCCTGAGATTGAAATAAGGTTCTTCGGGTTTTTATCCGGGTAATTTTTATTCAAGTGAACCTGGAGAATTAAAGGCGCCAGAGAGCCTATGGACAGCCTTTAGGGGCGAGCTTTTAGAAGAAAGTTTCTTGGGTCGTCTCAAATGTTATTTTATTAGCCTCAGGATTAATAAACCCGCTCGAGGCAATCTATGCTAAGAAGTTCATCATAATATCCTATTTATACACAGAAAAAGCCGGAAGACCCCAGGAAACATCATTAGTTATCAAGCTCAATCAATTGCTCTTTAATTTTCCTCGAACTTTGAGATAAATTATTTGCTGTCTCTTTCCGGATTAAATAGAATGGTGCACCAATGAGCGGGTTTACTCTCCTGGATCTTCTGATTGTCATTTTTTATCTTATCGGCATAGCTGCAGCCGGCATCAGACTCGCAGGCAGGCAAAAATCCTCTCATGATTATTTTCTTGGCGCCCATAATGTTCCCTGGTGGGCTGTCCTCTTTTCCATTGTAGCCACTGAAACCAGTGCTCTGACCGTAATCAGTGTGCCGGCCGTCGCTTATACTGGCAACCTCACCTTTCTTCAAATCACTTTTGGCTATTTTCTGGGAAGAGTTATCGTGGCCCTGATTTTTCTTCCCCGTTACTTCTATCATCAGCTCGAAACCGCCTATGATTTTATAGGCCAGAGATTCGGTCAGGGTCTTCGCCGGGCAGCCAGCCTGACCTTTATGGTAACCCGCCTCTTAGCTGATGGCGTGAGAGTTTTTGCCTGTGCCATTCCTGTAGCCATGATTTTGGGGCTGCTCGGCCTCAAGTCCTCACCTTTCGCCATTTATGCGGCTTCCATCCTGATTGTTTCCCTGGTGACCTTAATTTATACCTATCTCGGCGGCCTGAGGGCAGTTATCTGGACTGATGCTCTTCAGCTGGGTCTTTATCTGAGCGGCGCTTTCCTGGCCATAATTTTAATCTCAGCCCGCCTGCCTCAGGGGATAATTTCAGCCCTCACTTTTTTGCGTGACCACAATAAGCTCCGCCTCTTTTCTTCCGGTATAACTCTGAACTGGAAAGAATTTCTGGCGGAGCCTTATACCCTTCTGGTTGCCCTTGTTGGTGGCGCCTTCTTCTCCCTTGCTTCCCATGGAACCGACCAGCTTATCGTCCAGCGCCTTCTCGCCACCAAGAAACTCGCCGCCAGTCAGAAGGCGCTCATTGGCAGCGGCCTGTTCATTATTTTTCAGTTTACCCTTTTCCTTTTCCTGGGTCTGGGGCTCTTTGCTTTTTATCAGGGACGGAATCCGGCCGATCTCGGTCTGGCCACGGCGGATGAGGTTTTCATCAAATTTATTGTTGAGGAGATGCCTCCCGGAGCCTCAGGTCTCATCATCGCCGCCATCCTGGCTGCCGCCATGAGCACACTGGCTTCAGCCATCAATTCTCTGGCTTCCTCTACCTTTTTTGACCTGGGCCTTAAAAAAATAAAAAAGCGAGCTGATGGGGCCCTTGAGAGCCTGCGCCTTTCCCGGCTGTTTACCCTTTTCTGGGGAATTATTATTTTTATTTCCGCCCTTTTTTTTGCCCATTTACAGCTAAGTTCTCCTGAAAAAAGACCGGCCGTGATTGAGCTCGGTCTGGGCATAGCCTCCTATACCTATGGCGGCCTTCTCGGCCTTTTTTTCCTTGGTCTTCTTATGCCCCAAGCAGGCAAAAGGGCCGCCTACACTGGCTTTTTTACCGGCCTTGTGGCCCTGCTTTTCATGGTAAAGGGACCTCTCCAGGCTCTTCTTCCGGGAGAGGGAATTTCTCTGGCCTGGCCTCTTTATGTCGTCGCTGGAGCTTCTCTGGTTATCCTTATCGGCGGTCTTTTTTCTTTAGCCCGTATCACCAATAGAAAGAAAAGGCCTTTTTCTTTTCCCGGAAGCTAAAGTTTGAATGAGGGCGATTAAACATCGGGTAAAAATTTATTTTTCCTGCCTTTTGATGATTCTGATTTCTAGGGGAATAAGGGCTTGAGGAAAGAATTAGGAGAAATAAATCAGCTTTAACTTCCCTTTGACCCAAAAAATAAGCCACCATTTGCCTTCTCGGTTGGTTTCTTCCATGGCTTTATTTATCGGGAACTCAAAAGGCCTGATTTTATTTTCTTATTTACCCTTTTACCTGTACTTGGATTTAGCTCCGGCTGAGCAATTTATATCCCAGTCTCTTTAAGTAGGCTGGATTATTTCTCCAGTTTTTGAGGACTTTGACCCTGAGTTCAAGGTAAACCTTTCGGCCGCTCATAGCCTCGATTTCGCGGCGGGCCATGATGCCTATTTTTTTAATCATCTGTCCGCCTTCACCGATAACTATGGCCTTCTGCGATTCTTTTTCCACGAAGATGGTCGCGGCAATATAGGCTCCGCCTTCTCCCCTTTCTTTATATTCATCGATCCTGACAGCCACAGCATGAGGGACTTCCTGATGAAGATGGTGGAGAACAGCTTCGCGGATTAAATCAGCCGCAATATCCCTTTCATAAAGATCAGTCAGCTGGTCTTCAGGAAATTCAGGGGGATGGGCGGGAAGCAGGGCCACAATTGCCTCGACCAGTTCCTCCCGGCCATCACCTCGAGTCGCAGAAAGGGTAATCAGGCGAGCTTCAGGAAAGAGCCCGGAGAAAAGAGGTTGCCTTTTTTCCAGTACCTCCCGGGAAATTAAATCAACCTTGTTTAAAGCCATGATGACCGGTGGGAGGGGAGTCAATGAACGGAGGAAACTGGCCACCTTCTGGTCCTCCTCATCGGGCATCGAAGAGACGTCCACAATCCAGACAATAACATCTACTCCTTCACAGGAGGCTTCAGCTTCCTGATTTAAGAATTCTCCCAGCTTATGGCGGGGTATGTGCAGTCCGGGTGTATCCACAAAAATAATCTGATAATTTTCCCGGGTGACAATACCCAGCTGGCGCCGGCGGGTAGTTTGCGGCTTGGCCGAAACCGGGGCAATCTTCTGTCCAACCAGGCTGTTGATCAATGTTGATTTACCCACATTGGGTTTGCCCACAACGGCAACAAAGCCACACTTAAATTCAGTCTTCTCTGGCTCCTTTTTCAATTTAGCTTCCTTCCTTTCAAATTTTCAGAGTCATTTTTCTTCATTTTTTCAATTTAAAATGAGATAGAAGATTAAGTCAAAGGGAAAATGACTCCGACCTGAAAAATGTCGCTTTTCGCGGGCTTTTTATCCGGCTTATTTAGCCTTTTCCCGGCTGATGACCTTTCCTTAAAAAAAGGGGTGATTTATCAGGCTTATATTGGCCTTATTTACATTAAGTTCAATAAGTTATATGAATTTGACTTGTCTCTAAATATCGTCTGAAATGGCACGACAATCTTGTTGACATTCTAACTCTTCATTCTAAATCTAATAAAATGAGCCAGGGCAGGGCTTTATCAAGCCTCGCTTTGTGCCAGATATAAAAGCTAATTAAGGCATAAAGATGGGTCTATAATCATGATAAAACAAGCCTTGGATCACCATAATTTTTAGAGACGAACTCAGCTTGATTTGACAGTTTGAAAAGAGGCAATTTATAATGAAAAAGCTCTAAAAGGAAGGAGCGGTGGCTGATCCTGTAGCTTCCTCTCAGCCGGCGATTTCTCAGTCTGCCTTTATTCTTCCTGAAGAAGAAAGGCTCCTTTTCCGTTTTCATGAACCAGAGCAGCGGCTCTTATCTCTCGATTTTCTACGGGGTGGGGCCATCTTTTTTATGGTTCTCCTCAATGCTCTCTATTTTTACGAATCTGTACCCGGCTGGTTGAAGCACGCCCCTGATGATGGTCTGACCCTGCCTGATCTTGGTGTTCCCATCTTTCTTTTTGCGCTGGGCGTTTCCTACCGAATTTCCCTCGAACGCTGGCTGGAAAAGGCCGGGCTCAAAAAAACCATAGCCCATTTCATTCTTCGCTATCTTGTTCTCTGGGCCTTTGGTTTTTTTGGTGAATTGATGGTCTTCGGGCATTTTACCTGGGGTGTGCTGGCCGCCATTGGTGCCATCGGGCTTTATGCCTTGCCCCTTCTTTTTCTTCCTCCAGTAGCCAGACTTATCCTCTCTTTTCTCTTTCTCATGGCTTATCAGGGAGCAATCATGGCCGGACTGCCGGTCTATTTCATTCAGGATGGTCTGGGGGGTCCCCTGGCCACTTTTGCCTGGGGTTTTGTCGTGGCTGTGGCTTCAACCTGTGGCCCCTGGATAAAAGAAAGATTTCTTCAGAAAAAAATGATAAGCTCCTTTCTGGCCGGCCTGGCTCTTGTTCTTCTGGGGCTTTTTCTTTCTTCCTTTATCCCTTTCAATAAACATAAAGTTTCTCTCTCCTATATCATTTTTACAACCGGTCTGAGTTTAATCATCTTTCTCTTTTCCTTTATTCTCATTGATGTCTGGAAAATCAGGGAACCGGTTTTCATTATTCTGGGTAAAAATCCTTTGATCATCTATATGCTCAGTGGTATCCTTACCCTGGGATTAAATGCTGTTACACCAACGGACGCTTCTCTGGCTGTACTTTTTTTTGAAAGCTTCATTATTTTGATGATTAATTATGCTGTTGCCTCATTACTGTCTCGCTTGAAAATTTCCCTGAGAGTATAAATATTCATACTTAACTCCTGAAAATTATTAGCCTCAGCAGGTAGCTTTTCGGATTGAACAAATCATCATCTGGTTTAGTTTTTAATGAAAGATAAATGAAGACAAAGGCAAAGTAAAAGGGTAAAAATAAAAAGGAGCGAAGTGGAGAATAAATAAAGAAAGGATAAGAAAAAGAAAAAAGGATAGACAAGGCAGGAACAACATAAAACAAGAGAAAAGAAGGAAGGGAAAGGAAAATGAAAAACAAAAAATAAAGAAAAAAAGCAGGTGATAAAAGGAGAGGAAAAGAGAGGGAAGGAAAAAGAAACATAAAGAAAGAAAAAAGTAAAAGGTGGGTTTGTTTTGCAAAAAAGAGGGGAAGAAGTAAAAGCAATCAGAGAAAGGCCTGGTTCTGGCTGACGATCTAACAGAGTTCTGAGGCAAAACAATTAACTTCAGAAAAAATAGGCTATAAAAAGACTTGAATTTAGAAGTCAGGTAAATTTATATTGAAGCGCTGAGTCAATGCCGGTAAAGTATTCGGTTATTCTGCCAACTTACAACGAAAGGGAAAATATTGAACGCCTGATTAGTGACATTTTCTTTTTTCTTGGTCAGGCAGCTGAAATTATTGTTGTCGACGATAATTCACCGGATGGAACCTGGCAGAAAGTTGAAGAAATCAAGCCGGCTTATCCTGGTCTGAAACTTCTCCGCCGGATGAAAAATCCTGGACTTGTCGCCTCCCTGAAGGCAGGTCTCGAAACCGCTGAAGGAGAAATCATTGTCTGGCTGGATGCTGATGGCTCTATGCCCGCAGCTAAAATTCCTGAGCTCATCCAGGCAGTTGAAAGGGGCTACGACCTGGTAGCTGGAAGTCGCTTCATCCCTCAGGGCGGAGTGGAACTGATAACTGGCAGCGCTGATTCCATCACAGGCTTCTTTCTGAGCTGGCTTCTAAACCGATGGTGCCAGCTACTTCTTGGCTCCTGGTTTCATGATTACACCAGCGGCTTTGTGGCGGTGAAGAAAAGCGTAATCAAAAGTCTATCACTCCAGGGAGACTATGGAGAATATTTTATTGCTCTGGTTTATGAGGCTCATCGTCGTGGCTTCCATCTTCTTGAAATTCCCTACATTAACCGACCCCGGTGGAGCGGGCAATCAAAAACCGGACTTAATTTCCTGGATTATCTTCGAAGGGGCTGGAGATATTTCTGGTTGACTTTAAAACTAAAATTTTTATCATTAAGAAGTTCCCATGTCAGCCAGTCATTTTGAGAAAATAATGTCCGGCGAGGAGGTTCTGGCTATTGTCGTGCGCAGTACTTTCAGCTCTCCTGGACCCAATTTTTTCACGCCACCTGAATGGCCCCAGCAGCTCGGGATGCTTGTCTATACCCGGGGCAAAAAGATTCCTCCGCATAAACATAAATGTTTAAAAAGAGAAACCGAAACCTTTACTGAAGTCCTGGTGATTATAGAGGGCCTGGTCAAGGTGGATCTCTATGATTCAGAAAAACGCCTGACCAGAACAGTTATCCTCCAGGCTGGCGATTCCATTCTTTTTGCTTCCGGTGGCCATGCTGTCGAAATCCTTGAGGATGCCCGAATTCTTGAAGTTAAACAGGGACCTTATATCGGCCAGGAAGAAAAAGAGTTTTTCTAAATTCCTACTGTAACTTGAAAGCCAGGCTCAAAGAAAAAAAGAGTATTTACTTCCCCAGAGAGAGATTTACAAGGGGCCAGATAAGACCCCGGCATGAATCTCTTGATATTTAAATCATTTCATTGAAGGCCTCATCTCCAGCAGGATAAAATACTTAGCGAAGGTTATTTTAGATTAAAACGATGAAGGGAAGGACAGGTTTAAATCGGGCTAAAAATGAAGGCTGATAAAAGAAAGAGAACTCATCATCTTTTCCCTTTGATTTTGCTCGCAATTCTGACCATTTTGATGACCTATCCCTTAGCTTTTCATCTTCAGGACCATCTCCCTTCTGATCTGGGCGATCCCCTCCATCATGTCTGGCTTATTGGCCATAATCTGGCCAAAATAAAAGAAGGCCTGGCCGAGTTCTGGGATGGCCGAATTTTTTATCCTCACACCAAAACTGTCCTTTATGGCGATTATGTCCCCGCCCTGACTTTCATGGCCATCCTGCCGGCTGTCATCAGCCAAAATCTGGTTTTTGCTTATAATTTTCTCTGGCTTTTATCTTTTTTCCTTTCGGGAGTGGGTGCTTACTGTCTGATCTTTTATCTTACCCGGTCCCGCTCCGCCGCTTTCATTTCCTCTTTGATTTTTGCCTTTTCACCCGTTTGCTTTGCCCATATCAGTCATCTAGAACTTCTTTTTTCAGCCTGGCTTCCCTTTTCCTTTCTCTTTCTTCACCGCTATCTGGAAAGACCGAATGTGGCCAATCTTTCCCTGGCCTTATTCTTTCTCATTCTTCAGACTCTGAGCTGTGGTCATTATGGCCTTTTTGCCTCCTTTTTTCTCGGACTTTTCGGCCTCATTCTGGTTTTTTATAAAGGCTGGTGGCCAGACCTGCGTTTCTGGCTAAGAACCGTCTCGCTTGTTCTTGTGGCGGCTTTAATTTTAATCCCTTTCTTTCTGCCCTATTTCCCAGTTCACAAAAAAATGGATTTTAAATGGACCTACAATGATGTCCGCAATTATTCGGCTGAAATCCAGGACTATCTGGCCGCCCCTCCCTGGAATATTTTCTGGAGCCATCTTCTTAAGATCAAGGCCCCGCCCGAAAGGCAGGTTTTACCTGGCTTCCTTCCTTTGCTTTTATTGATTCTCTGGATGAGCTGCCGCCGCCTTTTTGAACCAGTTTACCAGCCCTTTCTGGTTAAAGGCCTTAAAGCCTGGTTCAGTTTTAGAAAAAAGCCAGGAAAATCTAAAAAACAATCCATATATCTTTACATTTTAGACATTTTTATTTTTTTGTTATTCCTGGATATTTTAATCATTCTGTCTGCTGGCGGCTTTGAGTTTGAGCTCGCCTTTTTCAGATTCTCATCCCGCCGCCTCATTAACCCGGCTTTAATTCTTCTCCTCGCCGGCTTCCTTCGTCTGAGTTTATATCCTGGGTGGCGCCAGATTAAGAAAAGGGCCCTCGAAATCTGGACTAAAAAGACGAAAAAATTGAAAAAAAGACAGAACTCAGGGCCAGCTAAAATTGAGTCCTCGCCGCCTTCCCTGCCCCAGATTAACGCCGATCTTTATCTAACCATGGCTATTTTAAGCTGGCTTTTCTCTTTTGGTCCCGTTATTTCCTTTCGGGGAATTGATCTTTTGACCGGCCCTTACAATCTTCTTTACCGCTTCCTCCCTCCTTTTAGATTGATGAGGGCCCCGGCTCGTTTCTCCGTCATGCTTTCGCTTTCGCTGTCTGTCCTGGCCGGCCTGGCCCTGGCTTCTTTTTTAAACTCCAGGAAAATAGCTTTCCCCAGAAAACCTTTTTTGATTTTAATTGCTGGCCTGATTCTTTGTGAGCAGATTTCGATTCCCCTGCCTTTAGCTCCTCTCCCGGATAAAGGCCGGCTTCCAGAAATTTATCAAACCATAACCTCCCTGCCCGCAGAAAAGGTTCTTCTTGAACTTCCCCTGCCTGACAGCCGGTTGAATTATTATCAGGAAGCTTTGCCCATGTATTATTCTCTTTTTCATCATCACCGGATCGTCAACGGATACAGTGGCTTCATTCCTCCAGCCTACAGTATTCTCCAGGAAGCTCTGGAAAGCTTCCCCAGTGAGGCCACTCTGGCCCTGCTCGAAAGGCTCAAAATTGACCTCGTCCTGGTGCATACCAGGGGTTATCGCCCTGAAAAGGGAAAGGAAATTATGGAGAACCTGAAAAGCTGGGGGCACAGATTAGTTTTAATTGATCAGAAACAGGATGATTTTCTCTATCAATTTGTTCTCGAGGAAGCCGGGGAAAAGAATCGGCTTTATTTTAAAAATAAATTTTCTTTAAAATCTCAGGAAAAATTTCTGAACGAAGCCGAACTTCTGTCCAGATTAACCTGGCTTAAAGACAAAAATAACTGGAAGGTCTGGGCAAGTTCCAATGTGGTTAACGCTCGACTGGCCGTAGATAATTCCCTGGAGACCGGCTGGTCAACAGCCGGATTGCAGCAAAAGAACGATTTCTTCTGGATTGATTTTGGCCAGGAGATCTGGCTGGCTGAGGTTCGTCTTTATCTCAAAAATAAATTATTTGATTATCCCCGCCATTTTGAAGTCGAAGTTTCCTCCGATAACATTAACTGGGAAAAAATAGCCTCTTATAATAATTACTTTCCCTATTTTGATCTGGAAACGATTGAAGACCTAGCCAGCTATCATGTAAAAATTGTTCTTCCCCTGACCAGGCTTCGTTTTCTGCGTTTCAACTTAACGGCTCACCATCCCCTTTACCACTGGTCAATTCAAGAAATAGAGTGCTCAGGTTTTCCTGACCATTGACCAGTCCGGTTCATTCGTCCAGCCACGACCCGAAATCTTTTATTTTTAATTAGACTCAATTTCTTTTCCGGACCGAAGCTTCCAGCCTGATTTTGCCTTATCATCGGGCTTAAGTCCTAGCCTAAATTTTTCTTCTTTATTCTCTGCCCTAAACTAGAATTGAATCAATTGGCCTCAGGAAAATATTTCAAAAAATTTTTCTTCCTTTCTTTTACGGCTCTTCCGTAAAAAGTGTGGTAATTTATCAGGCCTTTAGCGAAGGTTTTTCTTTTAACACCGATAGCTATAAGATGTTAGGTGAGATAAAAATCAATTCTTAAATGGAAACAGGTTTTTTTCTCATTCTGTCTTTTAAAAGTGATCCAGATTAGAGCTTTAAAATCTCACTCTTGCCCTTAGAGGGGAGCCGATCGAGTCTTAAATAATATCAAATTATTCCCGACATAAATTTCCTGAAGTCAAAACATTTTTTAAACAGCAGCCTTCTTTTACTTGCTATTATAAAAATCAAGGTCTAAAATTAAAAAAAATAAATTCAAGAAAAAGAGGTGCTGCCTGAATGTCTTCAGCTAAAGAATGGATTCCGGTGAGTGAGCCCCTTATCGGGGAAAGAGAGCTGGAGCTGGTTCAGGATTGTTTGCGGCGGGGTTGGATCTCTTCAGCTGGTGAATATGTTGAAGCCTTTGAAAAGGCGTGGGCTCGCTATTGCGGCCGCGACTATGGTATTGCGGTGAGCAGCGGCACAGCCGCTTTACAGGTGGCTCTGGGCTGTCTCGACCTTCAGCCTGGAGATGAGGTCATTCTGCCTGACTTCACCATGTTTGCCTGCGCTGTGGCTGTGGTTAGCTGGGGAGCCAGGCCAGTTCTTGTTGATGCTGATCCAGAAACCTGGTGTCTTGATGTGACTAAAGTCGAGGAAAAAATAACTCCCCGAACCAGAGCAATTATGGCTGTTCATATTTATGGTCATCCGGTTGACCTGGACCCCCTCTTTGACCTGGCCTATCGCTATCATCTGAGAATCATTGAAGATGCGGCTGAAGCCCATGGGGCTGAATATAAGCACCGTCGCTGCGGCAGTTTCGGCGATATAAGCTGCTTCAGTTTTTATGCCAATAAAATAATTACCACGGGCGAAGGAGGGATGGTTTTAACTGATAGCCTGGCTATGGCTGAAAGGGCTCGTCTGCTCCGCAATCTTTATTTTGGCACCAGGGAACGTTTCCTTCATGAGGACATTGGTTTCAATTTCCGTCTGACCAATCTTCAGGCGGCCATTGGCCTGGCTCAGCTTGAGATTATGGAGGAACGCCTGGCTAAAAAGCGCTGGCTGGCCATGGCCTATCAGGAAAGATTGAAAGATATTCCCGGTCTGCAGCTGCCAGTCGAAAAACCCTGGGCGAAAAATGTTTACTGGATGTATGGGATAGTCCTCCGTCCTGAAACTGGCTATAATGCCCGCCATTTCGGCCAGCTTCTGGCTGAGGAGGGGATTGAAACCAGGCCTTTTTTTGTGGGCCTTCACCGGCAGCCCGCTTTAATCAAGAGAGGTCTCGTAACTCAAGAACCCTTCCCGGTCACTGACTATCTTTCCAGCCAGGGATTATACCTTCCTTCAGGCCTGACCTTAACTGAATCCAAGATAGATAGAGTCTGTGAGGCCATAAGAAAGATCCTTCAATGACCATTTCTGCTTTCGGAGAAGCCTATTCTTCTTTCTATGACCTCATCTACGCCGATAAGGATTACGAAGGCGAATGCGAACTTATTGAAGCTGCCTTCGATCGCTTTTCCGCCCTCAGAGTCAAAAGAGTCCTTGACCTCGGTTGCGGCACGGGCAATCATGCCTGGAGATTGGCTTGCCGGGGCTATCAGGTCATCGGGGTGGATCTTTCTGAACCAATGCTGAAAATAGCCCGCCAGAAAAAAGACTCTTTCCATCTTCCGCCTGGCACGACTCCACCCCTGTTCATCAGAGGCGATGTCAGGCGACTTAACCTCAGGGTCAAGTTTGAAGCTGTTCTGGCTCTCTTTGCTGTCCTTGGCTATCAACCTGAAAATGAAGATGTTCTGGCCTTTCTCCAGACAGTGGAAAAACATCTTGAACCGGGCGGCCTTTTCCTGGCTGACTTCTGGTATGGGCCGGCGGTTGAAACCATTAAGCCAGAAGTCAGAGAAAAGGTCGTCGCCTTCAGCCAGGGCCGTCTTATTCGACAGGCCAGACCCAGGCTCCATCCGGAAAAAAATCAATGTCTCGTTCATTATCATCTTTTGATGGAAAGGGAGGATGGCTCGATTGCTGCTGAATTTGAGGAGAATCACCTCATGCGCTATTTTTTTAAAGAAGAGATTGAACCACTCCTTGAGCTTTCAGGCTTGAAATTTCTTCATCTTTCTGCCTTCGGGGATCTTGCCAGGCCAGCTGGTCCTGACACCTGGAATGTCCTGCTGGTGGCTAAAAAATAAAGAAACTTTCCTGAAATTAAATTCAATCTTCTTCACCTTCTGTCTTCAATTGCTTTTCCATTTCTGCTTCTTCTTTTAATCTCTAATTTCAAGCCGATAAATTAAAAAATACTTTTTCTCCAATAATTTTCAAAAAAATAGATGACTTGACAAAAAATTTCAGTTGGTCAGAATGGGAACGTTAACGCCAATGATTTTTATTAAAAAGCACGGAATGGGAAGGAAAATTTCTAAGATTTAAATTCGGTTTTAAAAGGAGGGCTAATGAAAAGAAAATCAGGCTTCATTCTCCTGGGAATTGTTTTTTGTCTTTTTATGAGCTTTCTTCCGCTCTTTTCTCAGGGCAAACTTGAGGATTATGAGCGGGCAGCCAGCCTGAGGGAAAAATTTCAGGGTCTGGCCATTAATGTAGCCGAAAGGGCCAACTGGATAGATAAAACCCCGCGCTTCTGGTATCGAAAAACAGTTAAAGGTGGCCATGAATTCGTGGTGGTTGATGCCGAAAAGTTAACCAAGGCTGCGGCCTTTGACCATGAAAAGCTCGCCGAGGCTCTGAGCAAAGAAACTGGCCGCAAATTTACAGCTTCGACTCTGCCCTTTATGACTTTTAATTTTGTGGATAATGAAAAGGCCATTGAATTCGAATATGCTGATTCAAGATGGCGCTGCGATCTTTCGACCTATGCCCTGAAAAAGATTGGTCCGGCCAGACCGCCCCGGGGTGATGGCTGGCAGGATGTAGGTGGACCACCACCTCAGGCAGCCTCAACTGAAGTCAAAACCTCGCCCGATGGCCGCTGGGAAGCCTTTATTCGCAATTATAATATCTGGCTAAGATCCAAGGAGAAAAAAGAAGAATTTCCCCTGAGCTGGGATGGCAATGAGGGCAATTATTATACTTTTCAGTCCATAACCTGGTCCCCTGATTCCAGCAAAATTGCTGCTTATAGATTGCGACCGGGCCTTCATCGAAAAATTCAATATATCGATTCTTCACCGGCTGATCAGCTTCAGCCGAAATACTTTAGCCTTGGTTACACCAAACCCGGTGATCCCCTCGATCTTGAACAGCCCGTTCTTTTCCACGTCGAAACCAGAACCCAGATAAACATCGACAACAGCCTTTTCCCCAATCCCTACGATCTATCCGAGATAAAGTGGTGGAAGGATAGCCGGGCCTTCACCTTTGAATATAACCAGCGGGGCCATCAGGTTTACCGGGTAATTGAAGTGGACGCCACGACAGGAAAAGCCAGAGCTATTATCAATGAAGAATGTGCCACCTTTTTCTGTTATTCGAGCAAAAAATTCCGCTACGATATTGACGACGGTCGGGAAATTATCTGGATGTCGGAACGCGACGGCTGGAATCATCTCTATCTCTATGATGGCCGCACCGGACAGGTTAAAAACCAGATTACGCGGGGTGAATGGGTGGTGCGCAGTGTGGAAAGGGTTGACGAGGAGAAGCATCAGATCTGGTTCCTCGGAAGCGGTATGTATCCAGGAAAGGACCCCTATTTTCTCCATCTTTACCGGATCAACTTTGATGGCACTGGCCTTGAAGCCCTGACGGAAGCTGATGCCAACCATACGATAACTCTTTCCCCTGATCTTAAATATTACGTTGACCTCTATTCTCGAGTCGACCTGCCGCCCGTGATGCAGCTGAGACGAAGTGAAGATAAAAAAGTTCTGATGGAACTGGAAAAGGCAGATATAACCGAACTGATCAAGGCTGGGTGGCGGGCGCCTGAAGTCTTTGTGGCCAAGGGTCGGGATGGTAAAACCGATATCTGGGGAATTATCATCCGACCGATTAAGTTTGACCCCAAAAAGAAATATCCAGTCATTGAATATATTTATGCCGGCCCCCACAGTTCCTTTGTGCCCAAGAGCTTCTTTGCCTATAACCAGATGATGTCCGTGGCCGAGCTTGGTTTCATTGTCGTTCAGATTGACGGCATGGGGACAAGCAATCGCTCTAAGGCCTTTCACGATGTTTGCTGGAAAAATTTAAAGGATGCTGGTTTTCCCGACCGCATTCTCTGGCATAAGGCGGTAGCCGCTAAATATCCCTACTATGATCTAACCAGGGTGGGCATTTACGGCACCTCAGCTGGCGGCCAGAATGCCATGGCCGCTCTTCTCTTTTATCCTGATTTTTACAAGGTTGGCGTGGCCGCAGCTGGCTGCCATGATAACCGTATGGATAAAATCTGGTGGAATGAGCAATGGATGGGCTGGCCCCTGGGACCTGAATATGAAGCTTCTTCCAATACAGTTAATGCCTTCCGACTCAAAGGGAAATTACTCCTGATTGTGCCTGAACTTGACACCAATGTCGATCCAGCCACAACCATGCAGGTCGTCAACGCTCTGATAAAAGCAGGAAAAGATTTTGATCTGCTCGTCGTTCCTGGCGCCAATCATGGCTCAGGTGGTGCCTATGGCGAAAGAAAAAGAAATGATTTCTTTGTCCGGCATCTACTCAAAATAGAGCCACCTGACTGGAATAAACTGGATAAGCCACTTCCCGAACCCAGGATGCCTTTTCAGCTCAGAACGCCTGATGTCCTCGAGGAAAGCTACGACGACAATTAACCAATTCAACACATATCTAATTTAAAAATCAGAATCGCCAGGGGAAAAGGCAGATTATCCAGATTACATCCTGAGTCGGACTGTGAATTAAAAATGAATTAATATCTTAAATTGAAAAAGGTAAAATCGAATTGCTAATCAAATTCATTAAATTACAAGAAGGCTTCTCTCTAATCGCTTATAACAGGCATCCTCTTTCCCAAAATTAATTGCTTTTTCTTTTATCCTGAAATTATCTTTTCTTTAAGGCCTGGCTGCTTTTTTGCTTCAATCGCCCGCTTAATTCAATAGCAAATGAATCGTATCCTCTATCGCCCCGAGCTTACGGACGCCCCCGGTCGAGTATTCTACCGTCATCATTTTAATGATAAAATTCACCTACTCAGGCGAAAGCCTTGGCCGGGACATCTAAACATCCTTTCGTTTCTAAAAAATCTTAAAGGAGACGATGCCACATCTTATAAATTTTTCAACGCTGCGCGTTTTAAACAGAACCTTGCTTAATACTCCGAATTTGTATCGAACAAAAACGGATGACCGAGTGCTCGTAAATCTATGCTACGATTTTCTCGTAATATATCACGTCTCTTAACAAGGAGATAAGAAAATTTATCTCATGAGCCGAAGCACATTTTCTTTTGTAAGTAATAAGGATTATGTCCATCTATTAAGCGGCTAAAAATATAATAATTTGCAACGAAACAGACTGTATCAGATGTCTTCGCCATTTTAAAAATTCCATCGAGTTTTATTTTGAATCATAGCTAAATTAAAATTGGGTCATCTTCATTCTATTATATATATGTGTTCCACTTTACCTTTTTTATCAATTTCCAATATAATATTTTTTCCGACCGATTTAATTCGTAGGCAACCCATAATTAAATAAATGATCTTTTTCCAATCTTCATTAGTTACCAATATTGAACCAGCAACTGGAAAATTCAGTCTAAATATTTCTATATCATTATAGGAATAATCATCAGGGAAAATGTAAATTGCGTCTTTATCATATAACGCGCTTAATATTTTTCTTCCAATAGGGCAAGTAGAGCATATTGTGCTAGTATGTCCGAAAAGAAAGAATATTTGCGTCACATTTTTAATATTATTTTCTTTTAAATAATTAGATAACCTTTTTTTAAAAAGAAAGCAATCAATTCCATCGCTGGTTTTTTTGTACACAAATATAATAATTATAATCGCTAACATTATTATATATAATAATGTTAGCTTTCTTCTATTCATTATCTATCGATTTTAGATAAAAAGATCTCATATATATTCAACCCTTCCTCAGAATCTATATCTAATAAAATCAAGATACCCTCATTAACACTTTTTACAGCGATGTTTGATAACCTTTCTTTTTTATATAGTTTATGCGAATAAAAAGATGAAACTTTAAAATTATTTATACTGACTCTTTTTATATCAACTAGATCGGTCGATTTATTATAGATGGCATCGTACTGATCCATTAATAAATAGATATAATCAGAATCTATATAAGCATCCATAAAAAGTGATTTTTCTCCCGCTCTTCCTTTATCTAGAATTAAATATTGCGGCTTAATTAATTTATTCTTATTTATATTTACCTTAACTTTGGCATTTTCGTCCAGTTTTTCAATTAAATTGACCGTTATTATTTTTTTTCCTGAAAGGGAATATTTATCCAAGGTGCCAAATCTATTGTTAATGTAGTATAAATAGTTATCATCTGTTAATAAAAATCCACCGTAGATTAAAAATTCTCGAAAAGAATTCAAGCTATCGATCTCGTTTCTGTTTTGGCTAAACGATTTTTCTCCAAATTGAAAACAAAGCTTTCCGTTCAAATCGAAAACGTCTATTAAAAAGTTGCTGATCATATTAGCATTTAAATAGTATATCTTGTCTTTTATTAGAACGAAAGCAATGTAAGGAGAAAATGTCCTAAATTTTGATAAAAATTGTCCATCAATTTTAAATGTAGATATACCTTGTTGATCTTTAATTGATATAAAATCATCATAAGCAGATACAGCAAAAGGCTTTTCAATATCGCCAGGGCCTTGGCCGGGTCTTCCTATTTCATATAAAAAAACAGCTCTTCCATTTGAATATTTATAGCAATATACTCTGCCTCTAAAAAAATCACATATAATTATTTTGTCATTTATTATAATAAAATCTGTAATTGAACGATAAAATCCTTGATCTTTGTATTCAAATTGGATTTTATTAATATTTTGCGCAAATGAAATGTTTAAAAAAAATAAGATTAAAATAGATAACTTTTTATTTTTCATTCAAAAAACTCTTTCTTCTAAATTATTAAAGAAAATTGTCCTTATTATTTATTCAATTATTCAGCCATATAAGAACAAGCAACATTTTCTCTTTCTTGGGTTTTATCATTATAACAATAATATATAATACATCCTGTGCAATATGATGCATCTACGCACTCTCCATATATGCACCCTTCACCACAATTACTGGCCTTGCAGTTTATGCGATCACCGCAAAATAATGTTAAACGGAGAAGAATAAAAAGAAACGCTAAACATAATATCGCTTTTAAATATTTATTCATTTTTTTTCCTCCCCATTTAAAAATAATATTTAGCATAATAGAAAACAATAAAAATTGTATTTCCTTTTTTTTTAAAGTATTATTTTTTTTTAAATTAATTGAGGTTCCCCCCAAAAATTGGACAGGTGTTTAAGGTGTATTTTGCCTCGTCTTCATGAGAAAGGAGGTATGGTAAAATGCAGGGTATGAGAAACCGGCATGACCCGGTCTTTAAGGCTAAAGTGGCCCTTGAAGCCATCAAAGGAGAAAAGACACTGGCCCAGTTGGCGGCAGAATTTAAGGTTCATCCTAACCAAATCCGCCTATGGCGGGACAAAGCTCTGGAGGCTCTTCCAAGTGTTTTTTCCCGAGGAAGCAGTCATGATAACAAAGAGCGACAGGGGCTGGAAGAAGAACTTTACCGGCAGATAGGTCAACTCAAAGTAGAGAATGATTGGCTTAAAAAAAATTGCAGCAGCTTCGCTGAAGGACAGACGACTCTTGATTGAGGCTGGGGGGAAGCTTTCAGTGTTTAAGCAATGTGAACTGGTTGGTTTATCTCGTTCATCCTATTATTACCGAGGGCAGGGCGAGAGTGAAGAGAACCTGACCCTGATGCGGCTCATCGATGAACAGTATACGAAGCGACCCTTTTATGGCTCACCCAGGATGACGGCGGTGCTTAGAAGGCTGGGTTATAAGGTTAATCACAAGCGGGTAGAGAGGTTGATGAGGGTAATGGGGCAAGAAGCGGTTTATCCTAAGAAGAAGACCAGCCAATCTCATCCAGGGCATAGGATCTTCCCTTATTTGCTGGCTGATGTTGAGGTTAGTCGTCCTGATCAAGTTTGGAGGGTTGATATCACTTATATTCGCCTGGCTCATGGTTTTGTTTACCTGGTAGTAGTGATGGACTGGTGGAGTCGTTATGTTCTCTCCTGGGAAGTTTCAACCTGGCTTGATCGAACTTTTTGTCTTGATGCCCTGGAGAGAGCCCTTACTATCTCTAAGCCGGAGATCTTCAACACTGACCAGGGAAGCCAGTTCACCAGTCTGGAGTTTACGCGGAGGCTGGAAGCGGAGGGCATTCGAATCTCGATGGATGGTCGGGGAAGGGTCTTTGATAACATTTTTATTGAGCGGCTCGCTCGAACGGTAAAGTATGAGGAGGTTTATCTTCACTCTTATGAGACAGTGCCGGAGGCCCGAAGGAGGATTTCTGACTATTTTGTTTTTTTCAACGGAGAGCGGTTACATTCAGCCCTTGGATACAAGACACCCCAGGAAGTATATTTTGGTTGCTCGGCTTCTATTCGGGCTGAAGAGATAAGGACTTTCGCCTGATGGAAAGAGTTTAGGCTCTTTCGGAGAAGGAAGAAAATGATCTTTTTATTAAGAAAGACTAAAATTAAATGCCGGGGACTGGAGATAAAATGCACTAAAAATTCCCTATTTTATTGTCCAGTTAATGGGGGGAAGTTCATTACCTGGAAAAATTCTTTTTTTCATTGTATATAAAAGAAAAAATTTTATTTTGCTCAGGAGAAAAAAATGATCTTTTTAAAATTAAGAATTTTAGGTAGGCATTTTTTTACTTTATGGATGATTTTTCTGGCTCTGGTCCTCTTTATGGCTGGTTGCGAGAAGGCTCAGGAAAAGCCGAAGATTCGAATCGCTGTCGCTACTTTTTCCCATGAAACCTGTACCTTTTGCCCCGGTGAAACGACAATTGAAGATTGGGAATACTATGGACCACCTACCCGTGATTTTATTAATAATGACAGGAGCTATATCGGCGGCTTCAAAGCGGCCTGTGAAGAATACGGTCAGATTGAACTTGTCCCTCTGACTTCCCCGCGGGATGCTCGCGGTGGCTCCTCCGGCAGCTGGATCACCCAGGAAGCTTTTGATAAATATTCTGGCTTGATTATCGAAGACCTGAAAGCCCTTGGCCCCTTTGATGGCGTCTACCTGGCCCTGCATGGCGCCATGGCTGTCCGGGAAATTCCTAAACCAGAGGCTGAGCTCGTCCGGCGAGTCAGACAGGTTGTCGGTCAGATTCCCATCATGGTTACCCTGGACCTTCATGCTAATGAGGACCATGAGCTGGCTGAAGCTGCTGATGCCGTTTTCATCTGTAAAAGATATCCCCATTATGACACTTTTCTGACGGGCGAAACAGCCGCCAGAGTTATGATTAAAACTATAAGGGGACAATATAAGCCGGTGATGGCTGTAAGAAAACCAGGGGTAATAACCCCCAGCGTTTACCAGGGGACAGGAACTTCGCCCGCCATGGAAATAATGGAAAGAGCTCGAATCTGGGAATGCGAATATCCGGGAACCTATGTTTCCGTCGCCTTTGGCTTCGCCTATGCTGATGTTCCCGATGTCGGCGCCACCGTCATGGTGGTTACCAACAATGATAAAAATCTCGCCGAAAACATTGCCCAGGATATGTCCGATTATATCTGGCGATTAAGACATGTTTTTGCGGGCAAAAAATTGCCAAAGACCCGTGAAGGGGTGGCCATGGCTATCGCCGCTGCCAGGGAAGGCAAAATCCCGGTCATAATTGCTGACCATAGTGACCGCACCGGAGGCTCAACTCATATTCTTGAAGAATTAATAAGGCAAGGAGCTAAAAATTTTTGTCTGGCGACACTCAGGGATGAACGGGCCCTTGAAGAGATTCAGGCTAAATACAAGGTTGGCGACTCTATTTCCATTAATCTCGGTGGTTATTCTGATGAATTTGCCGGCTCGCCCGTCCGAATTGAGGGTCAGATTGAATACCTTGGACAATATGGCCGGGAGCCAATAGCTGTGCTGCGCTTTGGCCAGAATAATCGCGTTATTATTACTCCTGTTTTAATGCAGGTAACCAACCCAGGGATTTTCGAGGCCCTGAATATCGACTGGAAAAAACTCGAAATAATTGTGCTCAAATCAAGGGTTCATTTCCGCCGCGGCTTTGTGGATACAGGCCTGGCTGGAGCTGTTTTTGAAGTGGATGCTCCTGGCTGGGGACCGGCTGACCTGACCCTTTTGCCCTATAAAAATATACCCAAGGATATTTATCCTGTTTATAAAAAAGATTGATAAAGAAACTAAAAAAGAAACATATCAAACAATTAAAACAGTGCCCGTTTAAAAAAGAAAAGAACTGGAGGGAAAAATGAAGGCAAAGCAAATGAAAGCCAAGGAAAAATTCTCTTATTTAAATGTTGTCACTTTTTTTATAATTTTCTTTTTAATTTTTTCTTTTTCTCTTACCTCTTCATTAGCTCAGAAACCAGGTTCTGCTCCCTCAAAAGTCAAAATCGAGAAGGAAAAGGAATTCGTCCTTGACTGGCTCTCCCGGCCTGAAATCATAGAAAAATTTGGCCGGATTTCCGACTCCATCTGGACCTATGCTGAGCTTGGTCTCCAGGAATATAAATCCTCAAAACTTCTGGCTGATACGCTGGAAGAAGCTGGTTTCACAGTTAACCGGGGAGTGGCCGGAATGCCCACCGCTTTTGTAGCCTCCTATGGTTCAGGTAAGCCGGTTATCGCCATTCTCGGAGAATATGATGCTCTGCCCATGCTCTCTCAAAAGGGTCGGGTACCCAGACAGGAGCCACTCGTTCCCGGAGCTCCAGGCCATGGCTGCGGACATAATACCATGGGTACGGCGGCGGCCGCCGCGGCCATTGCGGTGAAAGAAGCTATGGTCAAATTTGGTTTAAAAGGAACAATTAGGATGTATGGTTCCCCTGCTGAGGAAACTTTAATCAGCCGGCCTTTTATGGTGAGAGCTGGCTTATTTAATGACGTTGACGCTGTCATTGATAATCACAGCTCTTCAGATTTCGGTACTGATTATGGTGTCAGTGGTAATGCCCTTTTCTCCGTCATTTTTACTTTCAAAGGAAAAACGGCCCATGGCGCCTCGGCCTGGCTGGGGCGAAGTGCCCTGGATGCAGTGGAAATAATGAATATTGCAGCCAATTATTTCCGCGAGCACCTTAATTTGGGGCATCGGCTTCATTATGTCATTCTCGCTGGCGGCGAGGCCCCCAATGTGGTCCCCGATAAAGCCAGTGTCTGGTATTATATCCGCAACAGCGATGAGCGAGTGGAAGAGATGTTTCAGAAAATTGTCAATTGCGCCAAAGCCGCGGCTCTGGCCACAGAAACCGAACTGGCTGAGGTCAGAGTGTTGAGCGCTGTTCATCAGCGTCATGCTAATAAAGCTCTGGCTGAATTGTTCCAGCGAAATATAGAGCTCGTCGGCATGCCCGAGTGGAGCGAGGAAGAGGAAGCTTTTGCCAGGGCCCTGCAGAAGGAGCTGGGTGTCGAAGAAAAAGGTATGCCCAGGCAGGTCAGCCGCCTCAGGGAGCCAAGAGGCGGCGATATCGGGGGCGGTTCTTCGGATGTGGGGGATGTCTCCCTTGTGGCCCCTCTGGCCACCATTCGCTTTCCGGGACAGGTTCCAGGAGCTATTGGCCATCACTGGTCTTCTGTCGCCTGCAATTATGGCTCAACTGCCTGGAAGGGCCTGAATGCCGGTGCTAAGGCCATGGCAGCTTCAGCCATAGACCTTCTGACCAAACCCCAGGAGCTTAAGAAAATCCGGGATGAATTTGAAGCCTATTCGAAGAGTCATCCTTATCGCTCCTTTCTTCCACCCGACGCTCAGCCACCTCTCGATCTTAACGAAGAACTGATGAAAAAATGGCGCCCCTTGCTGGATAAAATCAGCTTGGAAAAGACCAATTAAATTAAAGATTAATCTCAATCTTTATTCTTTAAGTAATTTCCTGCCCTGCCGTCCAGATATCAAAATCGGAATTTTAAAAGAAATTTCATTTAAATTTTATCGGAGCGAGCTCTTCAGATTTTTCCAGCCCACAAATTTCCTGCTCCCTTCCTCTTCTCTTATTCTCTTAAGGGAATTCCTCCTCTTTCTGAATTTTTGAATATTCTTTCTTCAGACTTTTTTGGCTAAAGTTATTAGATTTTACCGCTATCATCAGCGGCTTGAATTTGGATCAGTTTATCGTTACGGAGGACCGCGTTTTTTTGCGGAAAAACCCGGCTTTGATTGATATTTATTTTTTAAATATTTCCCGGAACTTTATTAACATTTAGTCAGTTTAATTTTTCGCCCTTTCCACCTTACCTGTCTCCGGACATAAGTTTGAAAGAGGCTGAGGAAAAAGATGGCTATGAAAAAGAGAAGGTAAGGAGGATAAAAAATAGCCGGGCCCATGCCAAAGTTGCCCAGGCGATTTAAACCCCAGCAGATTTGAGCCGCAAAAAATAAATAGAGAATAGAAGAAATAATGACCAGCGGATACTGCTGAGTCAAAAATCCCTTTATTACATTCAGAGGGGCAGAAAGACAGAATGTCACCCAGCCAGCACAAATGAGAAGGGAGATGGGGTTGGAGGAAAAGGCGCCTGAGGCAAAATTTTTTGTCCAGCCCTCAATAAGCTGCCAGAAACCCCGGGGGTACATGCGGAAAAAAACCGTTCCTTTACCGCCATAGAGGTGAACGGGGATTCCCTTTTCCAGAAACTTCCGACCAAGAGCCATATCCTCAAGGATTTCGCCGCGAACCGCCTCATGGCCGCCGGCGGCCAGATAGTCCTGGCGATGACAGACCAGGCAGGGGCCATAAGCTCCAGAGGGCCTGATTATTTTTCTGAAAAGCAAAGGCAGGCTCATATTAAGAGTGAGGATGAAATTAAAAAGGGCTGATAGTTTCTCATCTTTTCTGACCATAAAATGATAGGGTTGAACTGAAATCAAACCTTTCTTTTTTTTGTAAAGATTGATGAGCCTTTCCATGGCTCCTTTCTCCAGGAAAACATCAGCATCCAGAAAGATTAACAGGTCACCTTCTGAGGCAAGAACACCNTGCCAGCAGGCCCAGCTCTTGCCCAGCCAGCCATCNGGAAGTTCAGGAACCCGGATCACCCTGGCTCCATGATTCAAAGCAATCTGGCCTGTTCTGTCTTCTGAATGGTCATCGACAACAATAATTTCATTTACAGGCAGCGTTTGACCGTCAATCGAATTTAAAAGCCTCTCCAGATTCTCTTCTTCATTTCTCGCCGGGATAATTATCGACAGACGATAATCAAAATCCCGGCTATTTTGATTTTCCTCTTTCAAAAGGGGCATGCTTGATAAAGCGAGAAAGGTCAGAGAGCCAAGGATTAACGGCAGCCAGAAGGATAAGAGACCAGGAAACATATTTAAATCTTACCAAAAAAAATCTAATTTCAGAAATGACATCAGGCTGAGAGCAGCTGTAAAGCTAAAATTTTAGATGTCAATAAAATTTTTGAGATTTTTCTTTTTTTATATAAAATGATTCTGATGATAAAATCAAGGCATGGAAAAATGAAACAAACTATCCTGGCGGTCGTGCTTATTTTTTCATTCCTGATGATCACTCACCTGGCCTTCCCAGCTTCTGCGGCTCGCAGGAGCTTTTCTCTTGGGGCTAAGGCAGGTTATAATCAGGGTCAGCTCCGCGGACAGAAGACTGAACCTGGCTTTGAAGTCGAAAAGATGTCCCTGAGCTGCTTCTCCGCCGGTCTTATAGCCAGCTGGGAAATCAATCAATACTTTTCCCTTCAGCCTGAAATACTTTATTTTCAAAAAGGCGGACATTACGAGGTTGATGTTCCCGTTAATCTTCCCGGCGTCGCCATTAAAGTTAATGATGCCCGCTCCCTGAATTATCTCGAGATGCCCTTGCTTTTTAAGCTTTCCCTTCCGGTTTCAACCCGGGTCTGTCCAACCTTCCTCATCGGCCCTTCTCTGGGTATAAATCTTACGGCCAGAGTGAAAAGCAAAATTAACATCACCGTTCCCGATTTTAAATTTACTCTTATTGAGAAAAAGGATATTAAAAAGGAGGCCAATAATCTGGAATGGAGTCTGGTCATCGGCGGCGGCCTGGATTTAAATCTGAATAAAGGCCGACTGACAATTGATCAGAGATTCTTTTTTGGCCTTAACGCCAACCGCTATCAGGTGCTTGTACCAGCCTCCCAGTTTGCTCCGCTGGGATTTCCCATGGCCCAGGATATGACCTACGAACTTAAAATGAACAACTATGTCTTTACAGTTTCTCTGGGTTATTTTTTCTAAAAACAAGGGCTCAGGGCTGTGTGAGTTTAAAACCTCTTGCGAGCTTGAAATTTAAAAGGGGCTCAGCGGGGAAAAGAGTCGTAATTTTTCTTGCCCATATAATGCTTCATTTCTTTCCAAATCAATAAGTTATAAAGCTTTAATCGAGCTCTGAATCCATTTTGAACGGGAATAAAGATTTTTCCCGTCAATTTTCAAAAAGAACGAGGATAAGGCTTTATTAAACCTTACTTTTCCCTGACCCAGGGGCTTATTAAAGCAAAGAGAAAGCTTGATATTCATGATAAAATATAGCTGAAACCACTGCGATTTTTAAGGATGAGCTTTGAAGCTTGACCTGCCGATAATTTCCAATTAAACTGGAGTTAATTTTGAGCGAGCCGATCTAAAAATTTTACTTTCTCTGAAAAGGGGAAGGAGAGCAGTGATTATAAAATTTCTTTAAGCGGCCAGAATTCGACCAATTTAAAATAACAGGAGATAAAAATGAAAAGTAAGCTTATTTCCTTATTGGTTTTGATCGGGATGCTTTTTCTGGTTAGCTGTCTTCCCGGGCCGAATCCGGTAGAAAAATCGCCCTCGCCCCAGGGTAAAATAGCTGGCTTCTGGAAGGGCCTCTGGCATGGTCTTCTCTCCCCTCTAACTTTTATCATTTCTCTTTTTACCAGCAAGGTACGGTTTTACGAAGTTCATAATAATGGCAACTGGTATAACTTTGGTTTTGTTCTTGGAGCCGGTCTCTTTCTCCGGGGTGGGATTCTTGGCTCGCGGCGGCTGCGCAAAAGCAAGAAAACCTGATGTTTAATAATACGGCTCATCCTTAATAAATGAGGTGGATTGGGCGCTTTTTTATCATGAATATTTAGTTTTTTGCTTAGTTAAGCACTTTTATCAGGGTAAAGGAGAGATTTTTAAAAACCTTTTCTAGCCCCTTTCTAAAGATTAGAAAAATAATAAATCAACCTTCAATGTTAAAAGGCATTTTTGACTGGCTTAAAATTTTATATCTTATTGATTTTAAAAGAAATACAGCTGTTACAGGCCCAATAAATCGCTGCAAATTTTCATGAAAGGGCCTCATAATGCGGNTGGAATTAATGAGGCTATGTTAAATAATATCAAGCAGGTCACCTGGTTCCTCCNTCCCCTCTCTTCTGAAGAANCTGCTCTTCTTTTGCCTGAAAAANCGGATCTCGTCTGGCGGGATAGAACTCAAAGGAGATGACTCCATTGACCGGATGGAGGAGGAGAGAGTATATTTTTATTAAGTGCGTCTAACCGTGAAATTAATGGCCGGATAAGATCAAGATTTAAACTGATGGCAGCCAATGAAATTCTTCAGGCGGATACCGAAATCTCCTTTCCCCAGTTCATTCTGCTGAAAGCCTCAGCCGGAACAGGAAAAACCCATGCCCTGACCCTCCGTTTCACCCAGTTTCTGCTTTCGCCCAGGATAAAGAATAATGACCTCAAACAGATTCTGGCCATCACCTTTACCCGCAATGCGGCCAAGGAAATGAAAAGCCGGATTATCCAGTGGCTCAAAGATTGTTATTTTGGCCAGGAAAAAACTCTTGCTGAGCTTCAGCCATTGGTCAGGCTGGATAAAGAAACACTGGCTTCCAGAGCCGAAAAAACCCTGGAAAATTTGCTTTCTCGCTATAGCGATTTCCAGGTAATGACTATTGATAGCTTTCTGGCTGAAGTCTTCCGGGCAGCGGCTATTGATCTCGGCCTCAGCCCTGATTTTGAAATCTCCCTCAATCCTCTGCCTCTTATTGACTATGCCTTTTATCGCTTCTTGAGAAAAGTGACGCCTGATTCAGCCGAAGGAGAAAGGCTAATGGCTATCGCCCGTTCTCTTCAGGAGATGAGCCAGAGCGAGGCTGCCTTTAAATGGGATCCGACCGAGGATATCAAGAAGAAATTTCTCGAGCTCTACAGCCGTCTGGAAGCCATGAACAGGCGCCCCTGTTTAAATTTTCCCTCTGAGGAACTTGACCTGGCCCGGCAAAAACTGCAGCAGGCGGCTGAGAAGATTGAAAGAATTGTCCAGGAGTCAGGGCTGGCCTTCCGGAAGGATTCTTCTTTCCCGGGACTTCTTGAGAAAATAAAAAGCGGCTTCCTGGCCGATTTGCTTGATAAAAGCTTAAAGGCCATGCCAATTAATAAGCCGGGCAAAGGAAATCTGGCGCAAAACAGGGGCTACGAATTGGCCCAACAGGCCTGGCAGGAATTCCAGGAAGCTTTAAATTCCTTTAAACTGGCCTATTCTCGCCTCTATTTCCGACCCTATCTTGAAACCTATGACGATTTAATCCTTCTTCTCGACGAGGCCAAAAGAGAAAGAAATATCATCCTCCTTGACGATATCAGCTGCCGTCTGGCTTCCTACCTCCATCAAGGGATAGTGCCGGATGTTTATTTTCGTCTGGGTGACAGGATCTATCATTATTTGATTGATGAATTTCAGGATACCTCCCCTCTTCAATGGTTCAATCTTAAGCCTCTCATCGAAAATTCCCTGGCCCAGGGAGGCAGCCTCTTTCTTGTCGGTGATACTAAACAGGCCATTTATGGCTTTCGCGAAGCTGACTATGAAATCATGATGAATCTGGAAAAGAAAATTGAAGGTTTTCTCCCGGTTCAGGTCCAGGTCAGAGAGCTGACAGTTAATCGCCGCAGCCGGAAAAAAATTCTGGATTTTGTGGAAAAAATTTTTCCCGCAGGCATGCGTAAACTTGAAGAATATCAGGGTCCGGCCAGCCAGAGCGGTCTCGACGATTTTAACATGGAGGTTTCTGAAGAAAAGCTGAAGGAAGCTCATCCCGGTCATGTGGAAATTGAATTTTTCTCCCCCGATAACGAGACGCTGGAAGAAAGCGAGGATTCTGAGGCCAGAGATTCTGCCCGCGAAAATGAGACCGGCTCAACTGACCAGCTGACTCAGGTTAAAAACAAAGTCCAGTCGCTTGTGGCTGAGCTAAAAAGCCGGGGCTACAACTATTCCGATATTGCTATTTTAGCCTATAAAAATGAATCGGTCACCAAAATTGCCGCCTGGCTGAATGAAAAAAAGATTCCCTTCATCCCCTTTTCTGCCCTTGATATCAGGAAAAGGAAAATCGTTCAGGAAATTCTGGCTTTGCTCCGTTTCCTTGATTTTCCGCCCGACGATTTGAGCCTGGCCACATTTCTGCTGGGTGACCTTCTAGAAAAAGAATTGAGCCTGGCCGGTCTTCCCCTTGAGCGCGGCCAGCTTCAGGATTTCCTCCTTGTTTGTAGCCAGAAGAAAGATTATCCCCTGTACACGGCCTTTCGCGAACACTATGGAGAAATCTGGAGGCGCTATTTCGAAACTTTATTTAAGACTGTTGGCTACTCCCCCCTTTACGATTTAACCACCCAGGTCTATCGCCTCTTTCATGTTTTTGACCATTTTCCTGAAGAGGAGGCTTCTCTTGTCCGGCTCCTCGAAGTTATCAAGGAATTTGAAGGCCGGGGCAGGAACAACCTGAGGGAATTTCTTCTCTTCTCCCGGGAAGAAGCGGGCGAGGAAAATCTGTGGACTATTGATGTGGCGGCTGAAATTGAAGCTGTCAGGATAATGACCATTCATAAAGCCAAGGGATTGGGCTTTCCGGTGGTTATTCTCGTACTCTTTCCTGAAATCAATCCCTACCCTACCTTTTATCTCGAAGAGAATAAGAATTCAGACTTTCCAGCTGAATTTTATATTCTCAAACTGAACAAAGGAATCATCAAAAATCAGCCCGAGTTAGAATCAATCTACAGCCGTTATGATATCAAAGAGAAGGTTAACAGATTAAATACGCTCTATGTGGCTTTAACCCGGGCCCGGGATGAACTTTATATCATCGGCGTTCAGGGAAAAAGAAGCTATTATCCCCTGAGCCTGTTTGAAAAGCTGGAACTTGTTACTGATTCTGAATATCAACCTGGCCGGCTGAAGCCAGAGCCCATAAAAGAGCGCCGCGAAAGGCAAGAAAAAAATATTTCTCCACTCCGGCTCGTTACCCCCATAGCCCTACCTTCAGAACAAAAGACTATTTTTCGCCGCGCCGAAATGAAGCGGGGCGAAATCATTCATGCTCTGCTCGCCTCGATTGACTATCTTGAGGCTGGCTGGGAGGAAAAGCTCGAGGCAGCTTCGACGCGCCTGAAAAGCCAGGGAGAAGAGGCAGAGCTTGTGGACAGGGGAAAAGAGGCGGTTCTTGCTTTTTTAAAAAATCCCCGCTTCAGTGAATACTTCAGGCCAGCCGAGGGCCGACAGGTTATCCTGGAAATGCCTCTGGTCAATAAAAAGGGCGAACTTTTCCGGGCGGATCGGGTTATTATTGATCAGAATTTAATAACTGTGATTGATTTCAAAACGGGGGAGGCCGAAAAAGACGACTTCCGACCACTTTATCGCCAGCAAATTAAAAATTATCTGGAGATTCTCAGAGAAATTTATCCCCGGAAAGAAATAAGAGGGGTGATTATTTATCTGGACGAAAAATCAGGGGAAAGGGTAGTATGAAGATCAGGCTTTTACCGCCCGCAGCTGATTTAATTGACACCATAGCTTCCGCAATTCTGGACGAAGCACCTGATTTTAGCTCTCTCGTTATTGTTTTTCCTGAAAAAAGACCGGGTTATTATGTGAGGAAAGCTCTGGCCCAGAAACTTCGTCATGGTTTGCTTCCACCGGCCTGCTTCTCGCTGGATGATTTCATTGATTTTATTTATAGCGAAAAATTATTTCGGCCGGACAAAAAAATCCTCCCCCTGGAAGCTGTCGGCCTGCTCTTCGAAATTCATCAGAAAAGTCCAGTCCCTCTTGGTGGCCAGGCCTTTCTGAGCTTTGATCAATTCTTCTCACTGGGCTTAAAACTTTATCAGGATCTCGAAGAACTCAAACATGGCCAGGTCAGTCCTGAAGCTTTAAGACAGGCTGACGCTTTAATTCAGCTGAATCTGCCTCCAGAAACTTCAGCCAGGCTCCAGACACTGTNTTTCTTTTATGAAAATTTTTATAAGGAGATTGAAGAAAGAGGCTTCTCCACTCCGGCCTCCCGCCTTAACTACATCCTGCAAAATTTTTCAGACCAGCTCTTTAAAGAAAAGAGAATTATTCTGGCTGGCTTTTTCTCTCTGACCAGAAGCGAAGCTGAGCTCATCCGGAAAGTTCTTTCTTTAGACCGGGCTGAGCTTTATGTCCTGGCCGGAAGAGGGCTGGAACATTTTGAAAAAATTCTTGGCCTTTCTTTCAAAAAAGATGTGCTTCCTCCTGATTCAGACCAGACTGAAATCAAGGCTGAACTAAAGTTCTACCTGGCTCCAGATGTCCACGGGGAGATTTTTGCCCTTAACCGGGAAATTGAAGAAAAAATTAAAAAGCCGGAAGAACTCCATGAAAGGCAGGTCATTGTTCTACCAGCAGCTGAAACTCTTTTCCCTCTTTTCCACCAGACTTTAAGTTCTCTCCCTGCCGATGCCTTTAATATATCTCTGGGATATCCCCTGACCAGGACCCCCCTTTACAGCTTCTTTGATTGCCTCTTTGATTTGATCCAGACCAGAGACGAAGAAAATCGCTTCTACCTGCCCTCATATCTTCGTTTCGTCCTCCACCCTTACACCAAAAATATTTATTTCCCTGTTTTCCCCCGTCGGTCAGATTTCACCCGGATTCTCTTCCATCTGGTTGAAGAAACTCTTTCCCGGCAACGCGGCAGCCTTTTCTGGTCGCTCGAGGAAATTGAAAGAAATCCCGAACTGGAAAAAGCTCTAATCCAGTATGTGGCCGGAAATAAAGAAGCTCCCGAGGAGAAAGTCTTTCTCCAGCATCTCCATCAGATTCACCTGAAAACCATCTACCCTTTCCTGGAGCTAGAAAATCTGGGTAGCTTTGCCAGGAAATTGCTCGAGCTGGCTGAATTTATGGCTCAGGAATCAACGGCCAGCCTGCATGCCTTTTTTGAACCCTATTTTCAGGCTTTCCTCAATCTGTTTGAAGCCCTTGAAAAGTCAATCATCAAGTCCTATCGCTTCGAGCATCTCGCGAGCTATTTCAATTTCTTTCGTAAGGTAATGGCCGAAGCGACTGTACCTTTCCCGGGCACACCCCTTCGTGGTCTTCAGATTCTTGGTTTCTGGGAGACCCGCTGTCTCCCCCTGGAAGAAGTCTATCTGCTGGATATGAATGAAGGGGTTATTCCTGCCTCTTCCCGGGTTGATTCCCTTCTGCCTTATGCGGTAAGAAAAGCCTTTGGCTTACCTACCTATGAAGAACTTGAAAGAAGGGTGGAATATTATTTTGACATTTTAATAAGAAGAGCCAGGAAAGTTTGCCTATATTTCATCGAGAACAGTGAAAAAGAAAAAAGCCGGCTGGTGGAACGCCTGCTCTGGGAAAGGCAGAAGAAGGAAAGGCAGCCTGATCCTTCCTCGCTGATTGCTTCTGTTCGCTATCATATGGCTCTGAGCATGCCTTCGCCCAGGCCGGTAACCAAAAGCCCGGCTCTGCTCGCCGCACTGCGGACTTTTTGTTTCTCAGTTTCGGCTCTGGATAATTATCTTCAGTGTCCCCTCAAATTCTATTACGGCTCTCTGCTGAAACTTGAAGAAAAGGAAGAGCTGGCTGAACCGGTGGAAAAAAAAGAAATTGGAACAATTGTCCACAGCATTCTCGAGAATTATTTCCAGCGCTGGAAGAACAGGGAGCTCAGGCCAGAGTGGCTGACAGAAGATGCCTTAAGAAAAACCATGGAAAGAGAATTTATGAGAGCTTTTGGCCCCAGCTTAAATGGAAGTTCCTTTCTCCTTCGCCAGCAGATTGAAAATCATCTTCTTGACTTTCTCCGGCATTATCAGCTTCCTCTGGCCAGAGAATATGCTGAACAAAAAAGGCCCTATCATTTAATTGATCTTGAACGCCTGGTCGAGAGCGAAATGAAGCTCGATGGCGAGATTTTTAAGGTAAGAATCAAAATTGACCGGGTGGAAAGAAGGGATAAAGATATTTTTATTATTGATTACAAAACTTCAGCTCAGGAAAAGAATTATGAAATCAGATGGTCCCAGTTGGATCCAGCCTCGAGAGAAACCTGGCCGGAGGCCATCAGCAGCCTGCAGTTACCNTTTTATACCCTGGTCTGGGCGGAGAAAAATCAGCAGAAGCCCGAAGAAATTAAAGCCATTCTTCTCCTGCTCGGCAAAAACAGGATAAGCCGGAAAGAAATTGAGTACTGGCCCTTTGATGAAGATCCTGGCCGGCGCCGGGAACAGTTCGATCTTATCTTTCAGGTGATAAAGGGTCTTCTCCTTGAAATAATCAATCCAGAGATTCCCTTTTCAAGCGATCTGGCCAGGGAAGGAAGCTGCCGCTATTGCCCCTACACCGCCCTCTGCGGACAGTAAAGACCCTGCCCTTTTGTCCGACCGGTTTCAGGTTAAGATTCTGCCTAAGTTTTCTGCATTCAACCCAGGGCTGAAGATAAATTTGATCCTGAAGTTGCTTCTAATCCTTAGAAAAGCTCAAAGGCCAGGAGAAGCAAGCTTTTTCTGGCTTTTTGATATAAAATATTATTTATAATTAATTAATGCAGAAAGACGTCTGCATATAAATATTTTCAGTTCTCTCTTTATTATCTTCACGAGACCTGGTTAGACTCGCAGGAGCGGCTTCAGTTTTCAATCTTCAGATAAAATTTTTGTTGCCCATTGATAAAAAAATTATTATCATTATTTTCTGGAGAAAAAACTGGTTAGAATGCAGGAGTATTTAGCCATGAAGAAAAACTATATTTTTTTTGGCTTAATCCTACTTTCAGCACTTCTTTCACTGGCCCTCCTGGACCAGAAGCCCGCGGGCGACAGGGCTCTGGCAACAAGAAAATATGATGATTTTCAGCCACCTCGGCTTTGCTCATCATGTCATCCTGATATTTATCAGCAATGGACCCAAGCCATGATGTCACAGGCCTATACTCACCACTGGGATGAAATCGAATATTTTAAGCTTGCTGTTCCCCACGCTGAAAAAGACCCTGTGGTCGCTGGCGTTAAGGCCGGCTGTAATGGCTGTCACGCCCCTCTGGCTTTTCTGGCTGGTGATGTTCCCCCGCCGCCTCCAGCCAAAAATAGCCGGGCCAATGAATCTGTTTCCTGTGACCTGTGTCACACTATAATCGGCTTTGAAGGCGATGTGCCCCATAATTATAACTGGATAGTTGAGCCTGGCCGGAAAAAACAGGGTCCGAGAGGCGGGAAAAACTCACCTGAACATGATCTGGTCAAATCGGATTTTCTGGCGACAGCTGAATTTTGTGGCACCTGCCACAATGAGAAAAGTCCCTATGGCGTCTGGGTTAAAGCTACTCACCTCGAATGGAAGGAAGGCCCCTATGCCCGTCAGGGAGTGCGTTGCCATGATTGCCACATGACCTATGCCGAAGGCAAAAGAGCCACCATGACCGAACCCCTGCCTGATGTCCGCCAGCACCTCTTTCATGGGGCCCATGATCCAGGAAAGGTCAGAGGAACGATTGAACTGAGGATTCACCCCAATGTCAGGGAAGCTGAACCTGGAGAAACCATCAAGCTAACCCTGGTTCTTTTCAATCAAAAGACAGGTCACGCCTTTCCGACAGGTTCGGTGGAAGACCGCCTGGTCTGGCTTCATGTTGAGGCCATTGATTCTAAAGGAAATGTCTATCATCTTCCCGTCGATAAAAAAGGCTTTCCGGGAGAAGAATACACCATTGCTTCTGATGAGCTGGCCTATCAGGACCTGGGCATAGCTTTAGGTAGACCTGATTTTCCGGGTTTGCCCAGAGATGGTGTTCCCCGGGGGGATCGCATCTTTCGCCAGGCTTACCTGGACCCTCAGGGACGAATGACCATCCAGCAATGGAATACTAAATCCTTTGGAGTCGACTATCGTCTCGGGCCGCGGCAGAGTCTGATCGAAACTTTCACCTTTACCATCCCGCCTAACTGCCCCCCGGGTCCATTAAAGGTCAGAGCAGTTTTAAATTATCAGAAACTGGTCAAACCTGTGGCTGATTTCCTCGGGGTTCCGGCCGAGGAGAGCGAGGTCATCCTGGTTAATGACCACGAAACAGTGATTACCATTCTTCCCTGAAGGAGAAAACAATGGTGAAGAGAATGACCGGCAAAAAGATAAGGTTCGAGAAAAAGGGGGCTCGCCTCCTCTTTCTTTTCTTTCTTCTTTTTCTCATGGTCGCAGAAGCCATGGCTATTCCGGCTTTTGCCCGTCGCTATAGCTTTAGCTGCAAAACCTGCCATGCTCCCTTTCCCCGTCTTAAAGATTACGGNACCGAATTTATGGATAATGGTTACAGGGTGAAGGGTCAGGAAACACCGCGCTATTTCATTGATACCGGGGACACTTTCCTGGCTCTTCTCCGGGAGGTTCCTTTAGCTTTGCGCGCTGATAGCTTCATCACATATAATAATTCGGCCACACGGAAACTTGATTTTAGCACTCCCTATCTTATCAAACTTCTTTCTGGCGGGGAAATCAGCCGGCATGTTTCTTACTATCTCTATTTCTTTTTCTCCGAAAGAGGCGAGGTTGCTGGCCTTGAGGATGCCTTTCTCATGTTTGATAATATCTTTGATTCCGGTTTCGATTTTTACCTGGGTCAGTTTCAGGTTTCTGACCCTCTCTTCAAGCGAGAAATCAGATTAACTCTCGAAGATTATTTAATCTATAAAGCGAGACCGGGAAAATCAAAAATAGATTTGACCTACGATCGGGGATTGATGATCACCCGATCCCTCCCTTCAGGCACGGATTTTGTTCTGGAAGTAGTTAATGGTAGTGGCATCGGTGAGGCCAATGTCTTTCGTAATTTTGATTCCGATAAATATAAAAATTTCCTCTTTCGTCTTTCTCAGGATCTGGGAAGACAATTGCGTCTTGGAGCCGTAGTCTATGCTGGCAAGGAAGGCGAAGCCGACAGGGCCAACAGCCTCTGGCTCATAGGTTTTGATGGCACCGTGGCCAGTCCCCTGTTGGAACTCAATTTTCAATTTATTCTGCGCCGCGACTCCAACCCCGAATTTCTCTTTTCACCCCCAGAGACTGTCAAAACCAGGGGAGGCTTCGCTGAACTCATCTATCTTCCCCGGGGTGATGATAGCCGCTGGTATGGTACAGTTCTTTTCAACTGGGTCGATTCAGATCAGAATGAGCTCGATTATTCCACTGTAACCTTTCATGGAGGCTGGTTGCTTCAAAGGAATCTCAGGCTGACGGCCGAATCGACCTATCTTTTTCGCTCACCTTATGGTCGCCACCTCAAATTCAATCTGGGCTTAATCACAGCCTTTTAGCCCACGGAGTCTGATCTAGCAAAAAATTGATGGAAAGAGAAATATTTTCTTCAGTTTTTTAAATTTATCCTGATTATTCAAAAACATTTTTTGTTTAATTTTAATTTTTTATTATATCTATAGGAATAGTATAATTAAAACGTTAACATTTAAATGGTTTATCCAGCAACCGAAGAGAGAGGCTCTTTCGCCAAAAGGCCAAAAGAATAGTGATTCCTTAACCTCATATTGTCTCTTTGTCCTTTAAGAACAAGAACAAAATTTCTTAAGAGAACCATAAAACACAATTAAAAATTAGAGGGCAATATATTTTCATCTTTTTTGTAATAACCAAAATAAAACTTTAAAACTTTAATAAGACAGCTTTTTTCCCCGGCTTGATGACTTCTTTCAGGCAAAACACGCTTAATCGGCACCATAAAAAGATCTGAAAGGAATAATTTTTCAAGAATAAGGCATTAAGATCTTAGGGGAAAAAATTTAATCTTCGGCTGACTTCAATGGAAAAATCTCGGATTCTTTCTTTTCCTTTTTACCGGAGGAGACGAACAAAAACCACCGGCGCAATTTCACTTCCCGGTTGAGCCTCGAAACGCACGATGATCCTGCTTTTATCTTTAATTAGCCTTTCAGGTAGGGAATATTCTTTTTCAATCAATCGAGGCGATGGAACCCGGCCGATTTTTTCCTCAGCCAGCTTCTCACCTTCGATAATCAGACTGAATTTCGCCTCCCTCTGGCGATCATCAGAATAATAGGTTACGAGAAGTGAAGCTACGGAGAGAGATGGAGCTGGCAACTCTAAAGAAAACCAGGTTGGACCGCGACGACTCGTGCGATTAAGAACTCTCTGCAGGGTAATATTTTCTCCAGCCTGGAAATTAAATTCTTTTTCGGCTTTCAGGTCGCCAAGCTGAACCAGGCTGACGGTTCTGGCTGCTATTAACTTCTCCCTTTCTCTCTCGGCTCGATATTCAGCCAGCCTTTTTTCCCACTCCTGGAGACCAATATAATCAAAATAGGCAGAGTAGGTGCGGCGATGCAGCCGATAAAAGGGTATGAGGTCAATTTCGATTATTTTTTCTGGCTCTTCAGGCCTGCGGCCAACGCCAATAATTCTGAACTGGCCGGGCTTGTCGGCCACGGGCTTTACCCATTCGCTGACCGGTCGGGGCGAAGCCACGAGAAGGGGTGAAACAGGGATCTCCGGGGACGGTTTAGCTGCCGGTTGAGGGCCTGCCTGACCCTCCTGCGTTCTTCTAAATCTTTCCCTTTCCGGACCGAGGTCACCGGCCAGGACAAGAGGTCCCCACAGGATGGCTGTCACGGTGGGATCATCAGGAGTGGGTTCAAGATGAAGGGATTTGGGCAATCTCATTTCCACTGTATCGCCTGACTTCCAGAGTCGCTTTAATTCGACATAGGCACTAACTTTTTTTTCTCTTTCAGTCAGAAAATACTGGGGGTTATCGACCTCGGGCAGCGCCTGACAAATGACATCAGCCACTTTAACTGGCTGGCCATTAATCTTCACTTCAAAACCATCGGTTACCCACCAGGGGCGTCTCAAGGCCAGGACAAATTCCTGAGGTTTTTCTAAAACCAAAGAAATTTTAACCATTTCCCCTTCCGGAAAATCTGTTTCCATCTCCAGTTTGACTTTCCTGGCCGTCCATTCAGCCCTGGAAGGCACAAAAAGATTGACCCAGAGTTTATTTTCGCTTTCATAATATATGCCAAGGCCATGTAAGGCATGGTTCTCCATACCTGAGCCCACACAGCAGGTGAAGGAACGGAACATATCCTGATATTCCCGCTGGACCGCCCGCCCCACCGGCACCATATAGCACATCCGGCCATCCTCAGGGTCAATGGAACCCAGAACATGGTTGAACAGGGCTCTTTCAAGGAAATCGGCGTAGTGAGCATCGGGCCAGAGAGAAAAGAGGAGGCGGGTTAACTTGAGCATATTGTAGACATTGCAGCTTTCAGCTGTCCGGCCATCAACCCTGGCTCCCAGCTCGTCAGGCTGGCCAAAATATTCATTCATTCCATGGCCGCCCGTGGCATAAGTATGATGCTGAACCACCCTGTCCCAGAAAAAGCTGGCCACCATAAGATCATCTGAATTGCCTGTATAAAGATAGCGAACGCAGGAGCCAATTATCTTGGGAATGGCTGTGTTGCCATGCTTGCCAGCCAGAATATCCTGGTGACGTTTGAGAGGGTCAACAAAAATACGGTGCTCGAATTTGCGGGCGAGCTCAAGCCAGCGGCGATCGCCGGTGTCAGCATAAAGATCAACCAGGACCTCATTCATGCCGCCAAATTCTGTGTTAAGCATCTGTTGAATCTGGCTGTCATTGAGCCCGGAAAGAATTTTTTCCGCCCAGGTGGCAAATTTTATTTCCACTTCAAGGGCGGTTTTATTGCCCGTCAAGCGATAGGCATCACGAAGTCCGGCAAAGGTCTTATGAAGAGTGTACCAGGGCGACCACTGGCCGTTGAGATCAAAGCTGGCTGAACGGATTTCTCCCCGGGCCAGGGCTTCAAAACATTGTCTTCCCCCTTCCAGGGCACTCAGATAACCATCTCCATGTTTATCCTGAACTTCCTTGAATTCTTTAACTATGTAATCAGCCCTTTCTTTGAAGCGGCTATCGCCCGTCGCGGCATACATCAGGCTAACAGCTGAGAGGTAATGGCCGGCAATGTGGCCGGTGAGGTTACGACCCGGACCATCCCAGCCATTATAGGGCTGGGCCTTGGGTTGAAGGCCGGCTCGCTCCCGGTAATAGGCCAGCATCCGATCCGGCTCAAGCTGAAGTAAATATTGAGCGGTCAGATACTGGGCTCGGTAGAGAGGCCCGCCCGTAAGTCGAACTTTTTCCAGGGGTAAAGGTCTGGCCCTCAGTAATTTTGCTTGAATGGCCCTGGCCTCAGGATCAACAGGCTGGGTTAATATCTGGGCCTTCAAATTTAAGGGGAAGAAAAATGAGGAAATGATGCTGATAATGAAAACAAAACGATTAATGATAAGGTGATATTTTTGTCTTTTTAGCCCCATTTTTGTCTCCTTCCGGAGGATAATTTTACGAAACCTGACCCTTTCGGGCAAAAAACAGGCAAAATCTAATAGCACAAAATTTAAATTTTAGTCCAGTCTGAATGAAATTGAAGCTAAAAGCTCTGGCTGAGGCCATGATAATTATAACTTTGATTCTTTGTAATTTTGTGAAAACGCCTCCCTCTTTAATTCACGTCCTGTCAATTTATCTTTAATTAAGCCTGTATTTTTATTAAACCTGGCCCTTAATTTTAATTGATGTTATTTTTCAGGCCAAACGAAACCTGAACTTTGAATTTCTCTTTATTCCTCTATTTGTATCCTTACAATCTGCTTATCTTAATTGACCGGAAGGAAACATATTTAGTCAGGCGAAAAAGAGCTGACTGAGCATATCCAAGCCAATATTTTATTCTTTCGTCCTTGCATTATCAGAATAGAAGAAGGCAAAGCCGAGGTGCATAGCCACCTGGAATCAGATTAAAAGAAAGGGGAAAAATTAAGGCCAGGGGAAAAATTTACTTTAAATTAAGATTAGATTTATTCGATCGACCGCTTGAATTAAAGGAAAATATCTTTACTGGTTATCAGGATGTGGTAAAAAGTTTGGGAGGAGAGGAGAATTGAAGTAAAGTGAAGTAAGATGAAGAGAAAAGATGAGATGAAAGGAAATTAAATAAGAAGAGAAGAGAAGAGAAGAGAAGAGATGAGATGAGATGAGATGAGATGAAAAGAAAAGAAAAGAAAAGAAAAGAAAAGAAAAGAAAAGATGGGGACATGATGATAATAATCATGAAAAATATGGCGCTAGCGATGATGATAAGATTGGATTAAATTATTAAATCAGGCGAGAGGATAAGAAAAGCAGTATGGTCTCTACAACTTTAGGGCATAAAAAAGTCTTGACAAATGGGGTGCAGTACAAGGAAAAGAAAGAGTAATAGAAAGAAAAAGAAAAGGGAGAGAAAATAAGAAAGAAAATTAAAAATTGGGGAAACGAGATTAGATGAAAGGAGATGGCCTGAAATGAGATCGGATGAATTAAAGTGCGATGAAATCAAACAAAAAAGATTAAAGGAATAGGAAGAAAAGAAACTGAAGAAAGAAAGGAAGGTTGAAGGCGAGGGATGGGAAAGTAAACATATTGAAATTAAAGATAAAAAATTCTTAAACTCGAAACAATGTAATTAGAGGTGAAAATGGTTAAGAGTGAAGGCGAAAAGCTCCGTCGGGTCATTGTCTGCCCTCCGAGAAAAGAATATTTTAAAGTTGATCATCTTGAAGCTCATAATATTCAGGCGAAGGCTGATCCTTCTCTGGCCCAGAAACAGCATCAGGATTTAATCAGAGCTCTTAAAAGGGCGCGCTGTCAGGTTATCGAAATTCCAGAGCTTAAGAATCATCCTAACTCGGTTTTCGTCCGGGATACAGCCTTAGTTACCCCCCAGGGATTCATTCAGCTGCGCATGGGCCTGCAGACGCGCCGGGGTGAGGAACGCTGGATGGCTAAATTTCTCAAGGGTCTGGGTCTTCAGAGGGCTGGACTAATCCGGGCACCGGGAACAGTTGAAGGCGGAGATATCATTTTAGCCTGGCCGGTGGCTTTTATTGGTCACTCAAAAAGAAGCAATGAAGAGGGGGTTAAACAGATGATGCGTCTTCTGACCCGCCAGGGCTATGAGGTAAGGATTATCACCTTACCTTCCGGCCATTTGCATCTGGGCGGGGCAATGAGCCTGATTGACAGGCGAACTGTACTCTCCATTGAAAACACAATCCCGCCTGAATTTTTTGAAGATTTCAAGGTGATCTATGTTCCTGATACTTCTCCCACCAGCGGGAACGTTATTTGCCTGGGCCAGAAAAAAGTAATTGTCGAGAAAGATAATCGGGCAGCCATTAGGGCTCTTGGCCGGGCCGGCTTTTCCGTTCTGGAACTGGACTTGAGCGAATTTGTTAAGGGAAGCGGGGGGCCTACCTGCCTGATTCTACCGATAGAAAGAGGATAGTTCTTTATTTTATCTGAAGATTAGCAGATTCTAATTTAGATAAACAAAAATCAAAAAGTTTTTAGTTTCTGGAACTGAGTATAAAAAAGTAAATTCAAATGAGGGCCCGAGTCTAAAATTTTAGACTTTTTATTTAGTCATTTTTCTTTTTTCTCAAGAAAAAAATGATTAAAGATCTGGCATATAAATTGCTTGTATAAAGAGAGGGAACCTAAAAGCTGGGTAATAAGGAAGGGGGGTAATTTAAGTCTTTCTAAGAAAGGCTTTTTACCCCCCTTAATGGCGAAGCGAAGCTGATTTTCAGCTTATTTTTTTCTGATTATCAGCGCCGGCCGCCGAAGCCGCCTCGACCGCCACTAAAGCCACCGCGTCCGCTGCGGCCTCCCATGCGACTACCAAAACCACCTGATTTTGGTCTTTCTTCACGGGGACGAGCTTCATTTACGGTCAGCGGCCTTCCCTTAAGCTCCTGACCGTTAAGAGCCGCAATGGCTCTTTCAGCCTCTTCGCGGTTTGGCATCTCCACAAAGCCAAAACCTCGACTCTGACCGCTGTACTTATCTTTAATAATGGAAGCGGTCGTTACTTCGCCGAAAGCCTGGAAGGTTTCTCGAAGTTCACCTTCGGAAAGGTTGCGTGGCAGGTTGCCCACATAGATGTTCATACTCACATCTCCTTAAAATTAAAATCTACCGACATAAAGGAGAGGAGTATGACCATCTTCGGGCCCGTGCCCTCTTCCTTTAAGCGGAATATTCATGATAGCACAAAATTTAATAAAAAGATAGGTCGCGCAAAAAAATTATTAATCTTTTGTTTTCAGGTTTTATATTATTATTGGGGAGAAGCGAAAATGAGAAAGGACAATGACGACAAACAAAATAAAACTCAGAATCAAAGCATTTATTTAGCTTCGCAGCTTCGCGGAGAAATACCTCAGATCACCGGCCTGAAGACCGGTGTCGAAGGACTGGATAACCTCTTTTTTGTTACTTATTTAGATAAAAAAGGCAAACCTCAGATAAAGCCCATCGGCGGCTTCCCTTCTTTTGGGATAATTAATATCACTGGAATACCCGATACAGGTAAAAGCTTGATGGCCGAGCAGTTCGCTCTGACCCAGGCAAGTCTGGGCCATGCTGTTTGCTTTGTCACGGTAGAGCAGCCAGCCGTCTTTGCTGTAGCTGGTCTGAGGAACAGGGCTGCTTCCATGGGCCTCGATTTTGAGGCCATAGAGGAAAGGCTTGTCATCATTGATGCTTCGACCAATCCGGTTTTAAGGGAAGATCTTTCTTCGCTATTAGATACCCTGGCTTATGCCATAAAGAGCTATAAGACCAGGGTAACGATAATTGATTCCATTACGGGTCTTTATGAAGCCCGGGAAATGATGGCTCGAATGATTGTCAGGGCTCTTTTCACCTTTCTGAAAAAATGGCGGCAAACGGCTCTTTTCATTTCTCAAAAGAGGTCTGGTCATGAAGAATTAACCGCCGAAGCGGCCGGGGGCTATGCTGTTGGCCATATCCTTGATGGAACCATTGTTCTTTTTAAAAAAGAAATCATGTCTCGCTATGACCAGAGTCTCTACGGCAAAGAAATAGGCGACCTGATTAGACTCCTGCGCATTGATGGCTGTCGCCTTTGCGGCCATGACCCCCGGGTTCATGTAGTGGAAATTTTGGAAAATGGGATAATAAAAATCAAGGAACCTCTGGAAACCTATTTGAGAAAATTAAAAAAGGAGGGCAAAGGTGGTCAAAATATTGAGTGAAGCTCCTGTCAGCCGAGATGTGGAGATTGAAAAAGAAGCCAGAGAGCTTTTCTGGAAGGCTATAGAAATCCTGGGCGGGCCACGTCAGCTTTTTGAATACCGTCGTTTGACCTGGTTACCATCTTTGATGGAAGCTGCCTTTGTTTTATCGCTGGCCAAAAGAGGCAAAATGGCTAAAGAAATTGCTCAGGAACTGGGACTTTCCACCCAGACTGTCAGGCTAATTTTGGCGGCAGATGAAGAAAGTGTGAGAAAGAAAATTTTTGAGGGCAAGGTAAAAAAGATTAAGGACCATATTGCCGGTGGTCTAATTAAGCTGGCAGCTAAAGCAGAAGGAAAGGAGCAAGAAAAAAGATAAATTTTTGATTTTACTGGATAAAAAATTTTTTCAAATAAAAAATAATAAAAAAAATCCTGGCAACGACCTACTCTCCCACGCGGTTCCCCGCGCAGTACCATCGGCACTGGAGGGCTTAACTTCCGTGTTCGGAATGGGAACGGGTGTTTCCCCTCCGTTATGGTCGCCAGGATTTTTTAGCTTAATTGGACAAACTTAATTTTAGCTTCTTCCTTAATTTCAGCTTTTTTAACTTTTTGACATGCGATATAAATTGATTTATTAACTGGATAAAATTGGGGACACGGAGTTTCTTCTCTTTATCCTTCCATTTTTTTCATCTTTTTAAATTTTTTCATCATCAAAAAATGTTTGTGTCCCCATTTGGGGCTCTTTTGGCCTGGTAAACTTTATGGTCAAGTCTCACGGGCGATTAGTACCGGTTAGCTCAACGCCTTGCGGCGCTTACACACCCGGCCTATCAACCTCGTAGTCTACGAGGGCCCTTCAGCCCCTTGCGGGGTGGGAGACCTTATCTTGGGGCGCGCTTCCCGCTTAGATGCTTTCAGCGGTTATC
>JGI24721J44947_10000374_pt1 | contig 58281 bp, 50 predicted proteins | sample YelNatPaOPGAMG01_FD_44947 | JGI IMG/M metagenome (IMG submission 44947) | reverse complement strand
GTCACAGCCGTGTAGAGGAGGTTCCTCTGGAGCATGAGGTAATGCTGGGTGACAACTGGCATCACAACTGCCGGATATTCGCTCCCCTGGGACTTGTGAACGGATGTCGCATATGCTAGGACCAGTTCGTCTAGCTCGCNAGGACCATACTCCTTTTCCCCTTCCTCGAACCTGACCCAAAGGGTCCCGGTTGCCCTGTCCACTTTGCTCACTCGTCCTATGTCTCCGTTGAACACTTCCTTCTCGTAGTTGTTCCTTATCTGCATGACCCGGTCCCCTTCGGATAGGACCTGAGTGCCCTTGACTATGCCCCTTTTTCCAGGGTTGAGTCTCCCCTGAATCAGCCTGTTGAGCTCCTCTGTGCCAAGAGGGCCTTTGTGCATTGGGGTGAGGACTTGGATGTCCCTCAGAGGATCTAGGCCGAATCTAGCTGGAATGCGCTCCACGACCATGTCGAGGATGATCTGCTGGATACGGGCCGGCTCGGACTGGGATATGAAGTAGAAGTCGGACAGTTCCCCTCCTTGCCCTTTTGGCCAGGTGGGCATCTCCCCTCGGTTTATCCTGTGAGCATTGAGGACTATCTGACTTCTAGCTGACTGGCGGAAGACCTCGGTGAGCACCACCACCTTGGCCAAGCCCGAGTGGATCACGTCCCTGAAGACATTGCCAGGGCCCACCGACGGTAGCTGGTCAGCATCTCCGACCAGGATGAGACTCGAGCCAGTGGGTATGGCCTGAGCCAAATGGCTCATCAGTGGAAGGTCCACCATGGACGCCTCATCCACCAGGATCAGGTCTCCTTGAAGGGGTCTGTTCCTGTTGCGGAGGAATTTCTTCTGGGTTGGCTGGAACTCGAGAAGCCTGTGAATTGTCTTGGCCTCTCTTCCCGTTGCCTCCGAGAGCCTTTTCGCTGCTCTTCCCGTGGGGGCTGCAAGGAGGGCTGTCTTGCCCTCCTCCTCTGCCAGGTCAAGGAGGGCTCTCATGGCAGTGGTCTTTCCCGTCCCAGGTCCCCCTGTCACAGCCAGGATGGGAACCCTGAAGGCCCAGCGCAAGATCTCCTTTTGTCCATGGTTGAGCTCCAGGGCATGGTCCCCCTTTTCATCCCATCTCTCCACGGCCCAAGGCCCCAGATGGAAAAGGCCTTTCCCGAGGCTTATCCTCAGGAGGGAATTGGCCGTCTCCTTTTCCGCCTCGTGAAGCCATCTCAGATAAACCCTCGGCTCCTCCTCCCCTTCCCCTTCGAGGACCACCTCCNTTTCNCTGACACACCTCAGGATGGCCTCCTCCACCAACTCCTTCCTCACACCCAGGAGCTCGGATGCTGCCTTCACCAGTTCTGACTTGGGCGCGAAAACATGGCCTTCCTCGCACATTGTCTGGAGGACATGCACCACCCCAGCCCTGCACCTGGCCATGCTGGTCTCCCCCAAGCCCAGGCTCCTTGCTATGGAATCGGCCTTCTTGAACCCTATCCCGAAAATCTCCCTGGTGAGCCTGTAAGGATCCTCCGAGACCCTCGCTATGGTGTCTCGACCATGGAGCTTATAGATCTTGTGGGCAAAGGCTGGGCTCACCCCATGACCCTGGAGGAAGACCATCACTTCCCTCACTCCCCTCTGGGCCTCCCATGCTGTCTTGATGCTGGCTGCCTTGGCAGGGCCTATGCCATTGACCTCGGTCAGTCTCTCCGGCTCGTTCTCCAGAACCCTGAGGATCTCTTCCCCGAAATGATTCACCAGTCTCTCCGCCATAACCGGCCCTATACCAGGCACAATTCCCGAAGACAGATACTGGACCAGTCCCCTTCTGCCGCTTGGAGGCTTGACCTCTGCCCTATCCACCTGAAACTGTAATCCGTATCTCTGATTCTTGACCCAGCCTCCTTCGAGCCTCACCCGAGTCCCGGGAATAGCGGCGAAGGTGCCCACAGCCGTGATCTCGTTTCCGTCATCCAGGGCCACTCTAGCCACCACGAAGCCCTCTTCCTCGTTCTCATACAAGACCCTCTCCAGGGTGCCTTGGAGAGTTATCGGCTCTCTCTCATCCACCTTTCCATCACCCCTCTTCCCTGGAGAATCCCATCCATCCCAGGTCTCGAGAACCACCTCTGGCTCCTAGCCCTCCTCATCTCCCAGGAGGGCATCAGCGAATTCTCGAGCGCGGAAGACTTGCAACGCCTCCATTTGTTCCCCCACCCCTACAAACCTGATGGGAATGCCAAGCTCCCATGCTAATGCCACCAAGATACCACCCTTTGCCGTCCCATCGAGCTTGGTCATGGCCATCCCGGTNACTCCCAGGGCCTGATGGAAGAGNTTGGCCTGGGAAAGGGCATTCTGACCCGTAGTGGCATCGAGGATCAGCAAGACCTCGTGGGGGGCACCCTCTTGGACCCTCCCCGCAACCCTCTGTATCTTCTTGAGCTCGTCCATGAGATTCGTCTTGGTATGGAGCCTTCCAGCAGTGTCGACTATGACCACATCCAGCGACCTTGCCTTCGCGGCCTGAAGGGCATCGAAGACCACTGCAGAAGGATCTGCTCCGTGTTGCTGACGCACCACCTCTATCCCAAGCCTATCCCCCCATGCCACTAGCTGTTCTATAGCCGCAGCCCTGAAGGTGTCCGCGGCAACGAACATGACCCTTTTCCCCTCTCTCTTCCACATCCAACCCATCTTGGCAATGGTGGTGGTCTTGCCCACTCCGTTCACTCCGATGACCATGATCACAAAAGGCCTCGCCCGATCCACCTCCAGAGGGGCTTCCCTCGGCTGCAAGATCTCCACTATCGCTTCCTTGACACGGGATCTGATGAGATCAGGTCCCTGACCGGACCCACCCCTGAGAGTGGAATCCACCTTCTGGATCAGCCTCTGGACTGTCCCGACTCCCATGTCAGCTGTGATCAGGAGCTCTTCCAGCTCCTCTATGGTCTGGAAATCCAGCCTGGCCTTGCCCGATAGGATCCTGTCGAGCCTCCTCACCAGGCCCTCTCTCGTCTTCCTGAGCCCTTCCCTCAGGCCACCCCAGAATCCCCTCTTCTCCTCCGATCCCGCCATTTGCCTATCCTCTCTCATGAAAATCATCGCCACGATCGCTAGTCTCTCCTCAATGATTTTCCTCCATGCCACCCCACTGGCCAAGCCCTCAAAGCTATAGAGGAGATCTGGGAACTCAGTGGAGTCTCACGGAGATGGTTCTCGATATCCCTGGAGTTTCCATTGTCACCCCATAGAGGGTGTCTGCCATTTCCATCGTCTTCTTGCTGTGGGTGACGAGGATGAATTGGGATCTTCGGGACAACTCCTTGACCATCTTGGTGAACCTATCGATATTGGCATCGTCCAGAGGGGCNTCCACCTCGTCCAAGAGACAGAAGGGGGTATCCTTCACCATCATCATGGCGAATATCAGGGCCACGGCCGTGAGTGCCTTTTCTCCACCTGAAAGGAGGGATATCTTCTGGAGACGTTTNCCAGGGGGCCTGGCCACTATCTCCAACCCGCATTCCAGGACATCTTCAGCCTCTGTGAGCTCGAGATGGGCCTCTCCACCATCGAACAGTATTGGGAAGACCCTCCTGAACTCGCTATCCAGTCTCTGAAATGCCTCCTTGAACCTCCTCCTGGAGGTCCTGTCTATCCTCTGGATGGCCTTCTTGAGATCATGGATGGATTTTTCCAGATCCTCTTGCTGGGAGGTGAGCTCATCGTGCCTTTTCTTCAATTCCTCGTATTGCTCCACCGCGCCCAGGTTCACGTCCTGGAATTTCTGAATCTCCTCTCTCAATGTCTNTATTCGAGCCTCCTCTTTCTGCCAATCGACCTCCATGGACTCTGTGGGAGCTGAAGAAATCTCCTCCCTTTTGAGCTCTAGCCTTCCCAGAAGCTCCCCGAGCAAGTGCTCCATTCTGAGTGCAATTTCCTGATGCCTCAGCTTGGTCTCTTGAAGCTGAGACTCATCCATCCTGAGGGCTTTTCTCCTTTCCTGAAGCTCCCTCTCCCTTTCCCTGATCCTTCCTCGAAGCTCGTCGATTTCTACCCTGATCTCCTTGAGCTTCCCGCGGATGTCGCGGTGTTTCGGGATGATTTGAGAGAGTCTGCGGCGGGCCTCCAGGAGGGAGGATTCGAGCTCTTCTATCCTCTTGGTCTGTTTTTCCTTCGTCTCCTTCTTCTGAGCCAACTCCCTTTGGATCTCATGGCCTCTCTTTTCAAGCTCGCTTGCTTCCCTCTCGAGGGATTTGAGTCTCTGGTCAGAAGAGGCCACATGGACTTCCAAATTGGTGAGCTGGGTGCGGATCTCCTCTTTTGACTTCTCCATCTCTTCGAGCATCTTCTGGGCCTTGCCGAGCTCGTCCTGAAGGGAGATTATCTGGGCCTCAATCTCCTCTAAGCTCCTAGAGCTTTCTTTTCGAGCCTCTAGGATCCTCTTCTCCTCGCGCTCCTGCTCCTCCATGCGCCAGATGAAGGCTTCCCTTGTCCTCAACAGGCTTGCCAAGGCCTCCTTTGCGGCCTGAAGCTCTTTTCTGGATTCGACGATTTTTATCTCGGCCTTTCGAGCCGCCTCGGCCAACTCATCTCTCTCGGAGAAAAGAATTCCCAGCTCCTTCTCCAAGGCCTCCTTTTCCCTTTCGAGATCCCCGACTCTCTGGGATACCTCCTCTAGCCTCTCCCTTAGAGCGGCGATCTCCCTTTTCCTTTCCATGTATGCGAGAAAAGGGGCCTCCCTTTCTCCTCCTTCCCCAAGACCCCTGGGATCTATGAGCTCGGCTCTGGGAGTGATGAGGACAGATGAGCACCCCTCGCAGATTTTCCTTCTCGCCTCCTCAATGTCCCTCACTTCTTCCACGTTCCCGAGAAGCTTTCTTCCGAGCCACTCGTATCCCTCATCCCATTGGAAGAAGGTGCCGAGGGCAGCCTCCCCGGAGCCCTCCCCTTTCTTTTCCCCTCCTTCAAAAGGGGCCTCCTTGATCACAAAACCTACCCTTGCCAGACCCTTTTCCCTCACGAACTCGAGGGCGTCCCACGCCTCCTCCCACCCATCCAGAATCATCCACTGGAGCCTCTCCCCCAATACGTTCGCGACATTGGTCTCAAGGCCCTGAGGCAGATGAAGCACCTCTGCCACCACCTTGGGTGGTCTGACCTTGAAGGAGATCTCCCCCCTCAATGATGCCTCCCTCAGGGCCCTCACTCCCTGGGAGAAGCCCTCTAGATCCCTCTGAAGCCTCTCCAGGGCATCCAATCTCGAGCGGATCTCTCTGGCCGAATCTTTCTCCTCGCGCAGCTGGGATTCCAACTCCATGAGCTCGCTTTTTCTCCCGTGGATCTTCTCCTCGAGCTTTTCCCTCGTGTTCTCGAGATTACGGATTTCGGAGTCCCAACGGGCTATCTCCCCATGGAGCCTTTGTACCTTCTCCTTCAGTTCCTCTGTGGAGGAGCTGAGCTCCTTCCCCTCTTGCCTCAACCTCGCCTTCTCCCTCTCCAGTTCCTCTAGCCTCTTGGAGTGGCTGGAGATGGCGTTTTTGAGTTTTGCCCTCTCGCTCAACTTCTCCACGAGCTCCACCCTCACCTGTTCCACTTTGGCCCTCAAAAGCCTCTCCTCCTCCGCCTCCTTTCTCAGGAGCTCAGAGAGTCGGGAAACATTCTCCCTCTTGGAGCTGAGCTCTGAGGAAAGCTCCTTCCTTCTTGCCAGAAGCCCGGAAAGCCTTTGGCTCACATCCTGCAATTTCCCCTCGAGCCTTCCTATCTCTTCATCCAGCTGTCCCATGCCATCTTTGAGGATCCTTATCTCCGTTGTCTCCCTCTCGACTCTGGCATCTAGCTCCGTCCTCTGTCCCTCGAGCTCGGCCACGATACGGCCCATCTTCCCGAGCTGTGCCTCCAGTAAGTTCAAGCGCCTTTGATCCTTCAGCAGCTCCCCCTCCTCCTCCTGCACTCGGCCCAAGGAATCCCTCACCCTCTCCTTCAGATGGGCGAGCCTCTCCTCCAGAGAGTCCCTCTCCTTCTTGAGGGCCGCCCATTTCCCCAAAGCCACGGTCCTCTCCGACCTGAGAAGCTCTTCCCTGAGTTCCCTGTACTGGATGGCCCTCTTGGCCTGTTTTTCGAGGGATCTGAGCTGGGTTTCCACCTCGCTCTTTATGTCCCGGAGACGGAGGAGGTTTTGGGAGGTCGCCTCTATCTTCTTCTGGGCTGCNTCCCTCCTATTTCTGTAGCGACTTATGCCGGCCACTTCCTCCACAATGACCCTTCTTTCCTCTGGCTTGGAGGATATCAATCTCGAGACCTTGTCCTGCTCCACTATGGCNTAAGATCTACTGCCCAGCCCTGTATCCATGAATAGTTCCCATATGTCCTTCCGCCTGCAAGGGACGCGATTTATGGAATATTCGCTCTCTCCCGAGCGAAAGAGCCTTCTTGTCACTTCTATCTCGGAGCAGCCCGCAAATTGGGATGGGACATCTCCATTTGTGTTCTCGAAGGTCAAGGTCACCTCGGCCATCCCCAAAGGCTCACTGCCGTCTGCGCCGTGGAAGATCACATCCTCCATTTCCTGACCCCTCAGGGCCTTGGGGCTGGGCTCTCCCATTGCCCACCTTATGGCATCCACTATGTTGCTCTTGCCGCATCCATTGGGACCCACGATGGCCGTGATGCCCGAATCGAAAGTCGAGGCAGGTCCTCTCTTTGAAGGACTTGAACCCGCATATCTCGACCTTCTTGAGGCGCATCCCTCTCCTTACTCCATGAACTCGGCTAATTATAGGCAGCGTGAAGGCGGATGTAAAGCTGATTAACAAGAAGATGTGTTGTCAGGTTTCCCTGACACAATATGTGGGGAGGGGGATCCCTTTAGGATCCCCCTAGGGAGGTTCAGTTACCCTGTCTCACTGCTGCCTGGGCAGCAGCCAGTCTCGCAATGGGGACCCTGTATGGAGAGCAGCTCACGTAGTTCATCCCCACCTTGTGGCAGAACTCTATGGATGCTGGGTCTCCTCCGTGTTCTCCGCATATGCCCACCTTGAGATCAGGCCTTGTGGCCCTTCCTTTCTCCACGGCTATCCTCACCAGCTCTCCCACTCCATCGGTGTCGAGAGTCTGGAATGGATCCGCTGGGAGTATCTTTTTCTGGAGGTACACGGGGAGGAAGGAGCCCACGTCGTCCCTGGAAAAACCGAAGGTGGTCTGAGTCAGATCGTTTGTGCCGAAGGAGAAGAATTCCGCCTTGGTGGCAATCTGATCCGCCACCAGGCAGGCCCTCGGGATCTCTATCATTGTGCCCACGAGATACTGCAACTGGACCCCCTGTTCCTCCTGGACCTCCCTTGCGACCCTGTCCACTATCTCCCTTTGGTCCTCGAACTCCTTTATGGAGCCCACCAAGGGGATCATCACCTCGGGAAGCACCCTCTTGCCTTCCTTGAGGAGCTTGGCAGCTGCTTCGAAGATGGCCCTGGCCTGCATCTCGGTTATCTCCGGATATGTTATCCCGAGACGGCATCCCCTGTGTCCCAGCATGGGATTCAGCTCGTGGAGCTGCTGAATTCTGGCCTCCAATCTCTCTGCTGGTATGCCCATCTGGGAAGCCAGTTCCTGGATCTGTTCCTTCGTGAGGTTCACGAACTCATGGAGGGGAGGATCCAGGGTTCTTATGGTAACGGGAAGGCCTTCCATGGCTTCGAAGATGCCCACGAAGTCCTCCCTCTGGAAGGGGAGGAGTTTCATTATGGCCCTTCTCCGCTCATCCTCGGTCTCCGCCACTATCATCTCCCTCATGGCCATTATCCTATTGGGATCGAAGAACATGTGCTCGGTCCTGCAGAGTCCGATCCCCTCAGCCCCGAAACTTCTCGCCAGGCTGGCATCCGATGGGGTATCCGCATTGGTCCTTATACCCAATCTCCTGATCTCATCCGCCCACTTCATCAGCTCCTTGTACCACGGATTTCCTTCTGGATCAGCGGGCAACAACCTCAGCTTTCCCTTGTAAACGACCCCTTTTGTGCCGTTGAGGGTTATCCAATCGCCTTCCCTCAAGACCTCTCCGTCTACCCTAACGGTCTTCTCCTCAGCATCTATGTCCAGGGCGCCACAGCCCACGATGCAACATTTTCCCCATCCCCTGGCTACCAGGGCCGCATGGCTGGTCATCCCCCCTTTGGAAGTGAGGATTGCCTGGGCAGCGTGCATCCCGTGGACATCCTCCGGGGAGGTCTCCGCCCTCACAAGAACCACCTTCTTCCCTTCCTTGGCCCATTTCTCCGCATCGTCAGCGGTGAAGACTATCTGGCCCACAGCTCCTCCTGGTCCAGCAGGAAGGCCTTTTGCCAGTGCCTTGGCCCTCTTCTCCTCCTCTGGGTCCAGCATTGGATGGAGCAACTCGTCCAACTGTGAGGGCTGAACCCTCAGGATGGCCTCCTCCTTGCTTATGAGCCCTTCCTTGCACATCTCCACTGCCATCCTTATGGCAGCCACGCCATTTCTCTTCCCTGTCCTCGTCTGGAGCATCCAGAGGGTGCCGTCTTGGATCGTGAACTCTATGTCCTGCATGTCTTTGAAATAGTTCTCCAGCTTCCGCCTGATGGAGTCCAGCTGGTGGTAAATCTCGGGCATTGCCTCTTCCAGGGAAGGCAAGGATGCGGCCTCACCCCTTTTTGTGGCCTTGTTGAGTGGATATGGGGTCCTTATTCCAGCCACCACATCCTCGCCCTGGGCATTGGGGAGCCACTCACCATAGAACACGTTTTCGCCGGTTGCTGGGTTTCTGGTGAAAGCCACCCCGGTTGCTGACCTCTCTCCAGTATTGCCGAAGACCATGGCCTGGACATTTACCGCAGTGCCCCAATCGTCTGGAATCCCCTCTATTCGACGATACGATACAGCCCTCTTTCCGTTCCAGGACTGGAAGACCGCTCCTATGCCGCCCCAGAGCTGCTCCTGGGGATCATCGGGGAAGGGCTTGCCCAGGACCTCCTCCACCTTCCTCAGGAATATCTCCACCAATTCCTTGAGATCCTCTGCGCTGAGCTCGGTGTCCAGCTTGACCCCCCTTCTCCTCTTGAGCTCGTCCATTTCCCTCTCTAGGATCTCACGAATGCCCTGACCATCGGGAGGCTCTATACCCTGGGCCTTCTCCATGACGACATCCGCGTACATCATTATGAGCCTTCTATAAGCATCGTAGGCGAATCTCTCGTTCTGCGTCCTCTTTATCAGGCCTGGAAGGGTCTTGCTCGTGAGCCCGATATTCAGGACCGTCTCCATCATCCCAGGCATGGATCTCCTGGCGCCCGATCTGACGGATACGAGAAGGGGATTTTCCGGATCCCCGAACTTGGCCTTCATGAGTCTCTCCACATAGGCCATGGCCTCCTCCACCTGTTCCTTGAGCCCTGGAGGATAGGTTCGGCCATGTTTGTAGTAGTAATTGCAGACCTCGGTAGTTATGGTGAAGCCTGGGGGAACTGGTATGCCCAAATTGGTCATCTCCGCGAGACCTGCTCCCTTTCCACCGAGGAGATTTCTGAGCTCTTCACCGCCTTCTGCCCTCTCCCCACCAAATGTGTACACGTACCTCTCCTTCATCTCTCTTTCCCCCTCATGAGTTTGAACTACTGGTTGGAAGCAACAATTCTCAGGTGGCTTCTTTTTTCTTGTCCGATTCGCGAATGAGCTCATCCCACTTCGTTCTCATTCTCTGGATGAGCTCCTTGTAACCGGAAGAGACAACTATCCTGTTGAACTGATTCCTGTAATTGTTGACCAGGCTCACCCCTTCTATGACAACATCGTAGACCTTCCAGTCATTTCCCTTCTTCATCATGCGATATTCTATGGGGATCTCGTTTCCCTTGCTTATTATCTTTGTCCTCACCTCGGCCCTAGGCCCATCTATCTCCTCTGCCAGGAACTCCACCTTCTCATCGCTATACTGGGCCAATTTTCCAGAGTAGGACCTTTGGAGAAGCTTCCCGAAAAGATCCACGAACTCCCTCTGCTCCTGAGGTGATCGATCCCTCCAATGGACGGCCAGGGCCCTTTTCGCCATCTCCTCGAAGTCGAACCTCTCGACCACAACATCCCAGATCTTCCTCTCCCTGAGCTCCGGGTCCGCCTTCAAATCGGGATCCTTCAGTATCTCTATCACCTTCTCGGTGGAATGTTTTATGGCCTCCAAGGGTTCTCCACCCCACACCCTTCCCGAAGCCCCAATGAGGGCCCATGCCGAGAGAACAAACCCCGCAACTTTCAAGTAAGGACGCATCTCTTTCTTCCCCTCTTTTCCAGGACGTGATGAGGGCTATCTCTCAGATCTTCCCGAAGACGAAATTCGCAATGAGCTCCTCCAGGTTTATGGGCGCCTCTGTCTCGAAGATCTCACCACCTGGTTTGACGTAATGGTCAGATCCGCCAGGACTCAGCCTCACATATTTTTCCCCTAGGAGCCCCTTTGTCCTTATGGAGGCGATGGTGTCCTCAGGTATCTTCACGTCCTCCCTTATGGTGAGGGCCACCCTGGCCCTATAATTTTGTAATTCTATCGCCTTGACCCTTCCCACTTCAACCCCGGCTATTTCCACCAGGGTCCCAGGCTTCAGCCCCTCCACGGAGGAAAATCTAGCGAAGACCGTGTAGCCACCTCTGCCCACGACCTCCATCCTGGCCAAGTGTATCGAGAGATAGCCCAAGGCCGCAAGTCCCATGAGGACAAAGACCCCAACGGCCAGCTCCAAGCTCCCTCGTCTGGTCATCTGCCTCCCTCCCCAATTTCCTTCGGTGAGCCCCAAAAAGCATCGAGAAACTCCCTCACCACTGGATCTCTGCTTTCCAATAACTCTCGAGGGGGGCCTATGGCTGCTATCCTCCCATCGTGAAGCAGGGCAACCCTGTCAACGATTGAAAAAAGGCCCCATGTCTCGTGGGTCACTATGACACCGGTGAAATTCAATCTCTCGTGGGTGGAATGGATCAGCTGGTGAATGGACTTGGCTGTGAGGGGATCCAGGCCCGTTGTGGGCTCATCGAAGAAGACTATTTTGGGGTTGTGAATTATGGCCCTAGCCAGGGCGACCCTTTTTCTCATCCCCCCACTTATCTCCGCTGGATACTTGTTTTCGGATCCCTCAAGCCCCACCATGGAGAGCTCTCTCATAACCCTCTCTCGAATCTCCTCCTCTGGCAACTTCCATTTCTCCCTCAGGGGGAAGGCCACATTGTCGAAGACCGTCATGGAATCGAACAAAGCCCCCCCTTGAAACAGCACACCGAACTTTTCCTTCAGGGACTTTCTCTGGGAGGAGGAGCTGTTGTGAACATCCACACCGTCTATGAGGACCTTCCCCTTGTCCGGCCTCATGAGGCCCATCATGTTTTTGAGGAGCACGGACTTGCCCCCTCCGCTTTTCCCTATGAGGGCTAGCATCTCGCCCTCTGTGATCCTGAGGTTGACTCCCCTGAGGACCTGCTGGCCATTGAAAGACTTGTGGAGATCCACAGTTTCTATCATCTTCCCCTTCAGAAGAGAAAGGATCCCATCAGGTAATCCCAGAGAAGGATGCTCACTGAAGAGAGCACCACNGCCTCGGTCGTAGCCCTGCTCACCCCTTCTGCTCCATACCCTGAGAAGAACCCCTTGAAGGAGCAGATCCATATGACTATCGCTCCGAAGCACAGGGACTTGTAAAACCCATCCAGAACGTCCTGGGTGGAGAGATAGGTGTGAATNTCCCCGAAATAGGTNCCATGGGCCAGTCCCAATAGCTCCACCCCCACGAGGTATCCGCCGAAGATCCCTATCACATCGAAAAACCAAGAGAGGACTGGAAATACTATCAAGCCAGCTATGAAGTTGGGCACAACGAGATATTGCATGGGATTTATAGCCATCATGTCGAGGGCATCGATTTGCTCGGAGATCCTCATGACTCCTAGTTCAGCGGTCAAGGCAGAACCTGCCCTCCCGGTTATCATTAGGGCTGAAAAAACAGGCCCGAGCTCTCTCACCAGGGAAAGGGCCACAGCGGGCCCTAGAAGCGCCTCTGCTCCGAACTTTCTCAGGGTGTAGAAGACCTGGAGGCCCAGGACCATGCCAGCGAATCCCCCGGTAAGGAGGATCACGAAGGTTGTCTTCACCCCTAGGAAATGGATCCTCTCTATAACCTTCCTCCATCTGAAAGGGGGCAAAAGGCAAAACAGGATGGTCTGACAAAGGAATATGCCCATTTGACCTGCTGTTTGGACAAGTGCCAGAAAGGACCTGCCCAGCCACCTGATGATATGGATTGGCCCCAAAGCCAGCCGTTCCTCCATGGTCTCGAGACCTTCAATTCGCAAATTGGTGCCTCGGCCTTCAAAACATGAGGTCGGGCTAATTATAACCCAAAGGCTCCCCCAGTCAACGAGATCACGTGGATGGGGTGGCGTTCTGGATACTAGCGCGAGATGGCCCTTCACAGGGATTCCAAGATCTGGTCAAATCCCATTTCACCGATTCACCTTTTCAGGCCATCTCCTCCTGGCTCGGAAAGTGAGGGGGGAAGGGCTGGCTCAAAAACAAGGGGAAAAATGCGCTTCTGTGCATGGGGTAACGACCGGGCGGGCACAAAAGGCCATCCTCACAAAGGGGCTTTTACATGAGATCCCCTAGGGCCTTCTCCCTCTCCATGCCCATCTTCGGGCATACCCTCGGTGGACTGAGAGAATGGCAAGGACTGGCAGGGATCTTATCCTCGAGAGGAGAGAGGTCTTTTCTCTGCATCTCTCAATGGCTTGGGGTGGAGGCGGCAACCGGATTCGAACCGGTGAATAACGGTTTTGCAGACCGCTGCCTTACCACTTGGCTATGCCGCCTTGGAGGACACCTCTCTCTGGCTCCGGAGAAAGCCAGGATTGGGACGTATCTCGGGTGGAGCGGGAAACGGGATTTGAACCCGCGACTTCAACCTTGGCAAGGTTGCACTCTACCACTGAGTTATTCCCGCTTCCGGATCTAAATCATAAGACTCGACAGGCCACCTTGTCAATCTCTCGTAAGCCCCTCTTTCGCCCCCCGGTGAGAAAGCTCGTTGGGGCCGTGGGGTAGAGGCCTCAGGGTCTTCCCCAATGAATCGTGCGCTCAAAGCTCCACAACATGGCCCGAGGGCCAGAGGGGCGAGCTATGGGCTTTAGGAGAATTTTGAAGTGGCCTTATGTGGGGAAGACTCCCTCTTTGCGAACACATCTTGAAGTTCAGTGGATCTCACAGGATTAGCATCCGGCCTTGGGGCCAGTCACTACCTGCTCGCGAGGATCGATCCCTTTCTTCTGAAGAGATCGTAGTAGTAAAGGACCTTGCTCACGTACTCCCTTGTCTCGGGATAGGGGGGGATCCCCCCGTGTTGAATAACGGCTTCCTTTCCCGCATTGTAAGCTGCCAAGGCCAGGGGGAGATCTCCATCGAAAAAGTCCAGGAGCATTCTCAAGTATCTCACTCCGCCATCGACATTTTCCACTGGATCGAAGCAATCCCTCACCCCGAGGTCCCGGGCTGTCCCGGGCATCAATTGCATGAGGCCCCTCGCCCCTTTGGAAGAGATGGCAGTGGGGTTGAAGTCCGACTCTACCTTGATCACTGCTCTCACCAGACTGTGGTCCAGGCCGTGCCTCCTTGCCGTGTGGCTGATCAATGGATCCGAAGGATCCATCTTGGGCCTCGAGGGTGGAGAGGCTGGCTCCGAGGATGGCTGCCTGAGGGTTTTGCCCTCTTTCATGTAAAGGCGATACGCCGGATGATTGGGCACATTCGTGAAGTGGATGACTCCCCTCGAGTCCACGTATTTGTAAATATCAGCACTGGCTTCCGCGACCCAGAGGGCCACCACGGACAAAACTGCCAGGATCTTGACCATAGCTCCTCACCCAGTTCCCCTGGGAGTCCGCCTTCGGTCGAAAGGGAATGTTACTTCGAAAGTAGTCCCTTTTGCAACTTCGCTTTGCACCTGTATGTGTCCTCCGTGCTCCTGCACTATGATGCTCGCCTTTGCCAGCCCAACACCAGCCCCCTTGGTCTTGGTGGTGAAAAAAGGGCTGTATATGTGGGGGAGAAATTTCTCCGGGATTCCGACCCCAGTGTCCTCCACTACGACCTTGGCACAGTCTGCCATGGCTTTCACTGCCAGTTTCAAGAGGCCTCCTTTGGGCATTGCCTCCACGGCATTTTCCACAAGATGCCTGAAGAGCTCCACGAGATGAACCCTGTCGCCATAGATCCAAGGCCCCCTTTGAGGGTAATGAGTCTCGAGGCGAATCTCCTTCGGGATGGGAACCAGAGCCAAGGCTTCCCTCACGACCTCCTGGAGGTCCAGCTTGGCGAAGGAAAGCTTGTGGGTCTTGGCAAACTCCAAGTACCCTTCCACTTCCCTCAACATGGACTCCATTCTCTGGACGTCTTCCATGATCACCTGGAGGGTGGCCCTTCCCGGATGGTCGGGCTCGAGCATCTTCTCGAGGCGTCTGGCATATCCTCCTATGCTCACTATGGGATTTCTTATCTCGTGGGAAAGCCCCTCGACCACCTTCTCCAAATAACTGAGCTTCTGGGATTCCAGCATCTGCTCCTGGAGTTTCCGCTGCTCAGTGAGATCCCTCACGGAGAGGACCATTCGAAAATCCCCTCCCTCCCCCTCCAGCACACACCCCCTCACGGCCCCGAGAAACCTCTCGCCACTCGTCTTCTGGAAGAGGATGTCAGCCTCGTATTTTCCCCTCGCCATGAGCTCCTGGATTATTCCTCTAGCGCATTCCTCCCCTTGGGGAACGAGGTGGGAAATGGTGAGATTCTCCCTTTCAGCCTGGCCCAAGTGCCAAAGCTCCCCTGCAGCCCTGTTGGAAAACAGAATCCTTCCATCATGGGCTACGACCAAGAAGGCCTCGCACAGGGAATCGACGACTTTGATCCAGTCCAGCTCTACGGATCCATGGCCATCAGCCACTGGGCCTTTCCCCCAAAGGGCCATCAGCTCGAAGGAACCTTGGCCCAATCATCGAGAAACTTCTTCAGTCCAATGTCCGTCAAGGGATGTTGGGCGAGCTGCCTCAGCACCTGAAAAGGAACCGTGACCACATCCGCACCCATGAGGGCTGCCCTCAGGACATGGGTGGGATTTCTCACGCTGGCCACTATGACCCTGGTTTCCATCTCGTACTGGTCGTATATTTGGAGGACCTGCTCCACGAGAGCCATGCCATCCTGGGAGATATCGTCGAGCCTCCCAACAAACGGACTCGCGTAAGTGGCCCCTGCCTTGGCTGCCAAGAGCGCCTGTATGGGCGAGAAGATCAAGGTGCAGTTGGTCTGAATCCCTTCCTGAGAGAGGGCCTTGAGGGCCTTGAGGCCATCTGGTGTTATGGGAATTTTGACAACTATGTTCTCCGATATTCTCACGAGTTCCTTGGCCTCTTTCACCATTCCCCTGGTCTCAGTGGAGACCACCTCCACGCTCACAGGCCCGTCTACCTCGCCACATATCTCCTCTATGACTGTTCTGAAGGGCTTTCCCGTCTTCGCTATGAGGGACGGGTTCGTCGTGACCCCATCCAGGATACCCATGGCCTTGGCCTCTCGAATCTCCTCGATGTGAGCCGTGTCGATGAAGAAATCCATTTCGAAGCTCTCCTTTCCACTACTGGTTTTCCGAATCCCTTGAGGTGCTCGCAGACAAAAACCGCTCCTTGCACTCCTCGCTACAGAAGTAGANGACCTCCTTGCCGTCTCGCAATAGAAGGGCTTGGCTTTTGGGCAGATAAGTCTTGCACCAGGGGTCCTGGACTAGGACCTCCTCCCCCTTGCCACCTGCCGAGGGGCGTGGCCGAGCACTGGAATCTCGCCTTCTCTTGCCCCATATGAGCCTGTAGAGGATGTAAGCCGCGACACCCAAGAGNATCAATCTCCAAAGCATGGTGTCGCCTCCCACGGAGCCACCTTGAAGACCTTCTTGGAGTGATCCACTCTTTGGAGAAGATCCGCTATGGTCACACCCATGACTGGATGAGTGAGATTGGGGGCTATCTCGGCCAGGGGCTCCAAGACGAACCTCCTCTCGTGCATCCTGGGATGGGGGACTTCCAGGAACTCGCCCTTCACGACCATAGCCCCGAAGATGAGAATGTCCAAATCAATTACCCTGGGCCCCCATGGTTCCTTCCTCACCCTGCCCATTCCCCTCTCAATCTCGAGAAGCTTTGATAGGAGCTCCATTGGGGGGATGGCACTCCTTATCCAGAGCACCGCATTCAAGAACCACGGTTGCCCTTCCATTCCCACGGGCTCTGTCTCGTAAAGGGAGGAAGCCTTGACAAACTCCACCTCCGGGATCTTCAGGACGCTGCATGCTGCCAGGGTGAGATTCTTGAGGCGATCCCCGATATTGGAGCCGAGGCCGATAAAAACATCCTCCAAGGCAGCGCTCCTGAGCCGTGGAATCCTGGGGTTCAAAACCTCAACCTTCGGATTCTCTCCACAGCCTCCCTGATTCTTTCTACGGGAGCACAGAGTGTCATCCTAATGAAACCCTCTCCGAATCTCCCGAATCCGTTTCCTGGTGTGGTGACAATGCCCGCCTGAGCCAGGAGGTAGCTTGCAAACTCCTGGGACTTGTACCCCTGAGGAACCTTGACCCAGACATAGAAAGTCGCTCTGGGCCAAGCTACTTCCAACCCCACCTCCCTCAGTCCACTCACCAAGACCTCCCTCCTCTCCCCATAGATCCTATTGTTCGCCTCGACCCAGGATTCGGGGCCATCGAGAGCAGCAATCCCTGCCCTCTGAACAGCCTGAAAGATTCCCGAGTCAACATTGGTCTTTATGAGTCCGAGGCCCGACACCAGCTCGCTGTTTCCCACAGCGAACCCGATCCTCCACCCAGTCATGTTGAAGGTCTTGGAAAGGGAGTGGAACTCTATTGCCACATCCTTTGCCCCCTCCACTTGAAGAATGCTCGGGGCCTTGTACCCGTCGTAGGAGACTTCCGTGTAAGCTGCATCGTGGCACAGGATGATCTCGTTTTTCCTGGCCCAGTCCACCGCTTCCTCGAAGAACTCCATCGTCGCAGTTGCACCCGTTGGGTTGTTGGGATAGTTGAGAAAGGCCATCTTGGCCTTCTTGGCCACCTCATCAGGGATCTCACCGAGATCAGGGAGGAAGTCCCTTTCAGGCCTGAGGGGTAGCCAGTAGGGGATTCCCCCTGCGAAGACGGTCCCAGCCTGGTACACGGGATAGCCTGGATCTGGAACGATGACGAGATCCCCTGGGTCCACGAAGGCGAGGGGGATATGCGCTATGCCTTCCTTGGATCCTATGAGGGATACAACTTCCTTCTCAGGATCCAGGGTAACTGCGAAACGCTTGGCATACCAGCGGGCAACTGCTATCTTGAAGTCCACCATTCCAGAGTAGGAGGGATACCTGTGGTTTGCAGGATCCTCTGCCGCCTCCTTCAAGGCATCCACTACATGCTTGGGGGTAGGCAGATCCGGATCTCCCACACCCAGATCTATGAGGTCGGCCCCTTTCCTCTGTAGCTCTCCTTTGAGTCTGTCTATCTCAGCGAAAAGATAGGGCGGAAGATTTTTGAGCCGCATGGACATCCTTTCCTTCCACATGAACTTCCTCCTCAACTCCTCTGGCCCGAATCCCCTCTCGAGACCAGTTGCCCCATTCTCGCACGGAGAGGCCCTTTGGCCCCGGAGAAAGGAATGTGTTGTCATTCTACGGGGTTCTCCAAAACTCCTATTCCCTCTATTCGCACCTGGAATCTATCCCCTCTTTTCATGGGGCCTATTCCCGATGGGGTTCCTGTGGCTATGACATCTCCTGGAAGGAGGGTCATGATGTGGGATACGAATGAAATGAGCTTGGGCACGTGGAAAACGAGGTTGCTGGTCCTCGAGCTTTGCCTCACTTCTCCATTTAGAAGNCCCTCTATCTTCAGGTCCCAGGGCTCGAGTCCCTCGACTATCCACGGCCCCAGAGGACAGAATGTGTCGAAGCTCTTGGAGCGCGTCCACTGGCCATCCTTTGCCTGAAGATCCCTCGCGGTTACATCATTGAGGCAGGTGTAACCCCAAACATAATTCAAGGCCTCGGCTTCGTCTACCTTGTATGCCCTTTTTCCAATGACGACTGCCAGCTCCGCTTCATAATCCACCCTCTCGGAGGAATCGGGTAGCTTTATGGCCTCCTTGGGGCCTATCACCGATGTGGAGGGTTTTATGAAAAGGACTGGCTCCTCTGGGACAGGATGGCCTGTCTCCTGGGCATGATCCCTGTAATTCAGGCCCACGGCCACAACCTTTGTTGGCTCGCAAGGGGCAAGGAGCTTCACCCTCGAGGTTGGGATGGTCTCATGGAGCTCTTCCCAAAGCCCGTCCCCTTTGGGCCTCACCACTTTCACTCCCTCCTCTTCCCACAGACCAAAGAGAATTTTCCCGTCTGTCTCGAATCTCACGAATCTTCTCATTTCCTCATCTCCCTCAACCCCAGTACATCTCGCATATCGTAAAGGCCGGGAGGCTTGTCCACGACCCACAGGGCAGCCCTGACCGCCCCCATTGCGAAGTTGTCCCGGCTGTGGGCCCTATGAACGATCTCTATCCTCTCTCCGACCCCAGCGAACAGGACCGTATGCTCCCCCACTATATCCCCTGCCCTCAGGCTCTGGATCCCGATCTCCCCCATCTTCCTCGGACCCACTTGCCCCCTCCGGGCGAATACCGCGACCTCTTCTAGCCTCTTACCAGTGGATGATGCCAGGACCTCTGCCATCTTGAGGGCTGTCCCGCTAGGAGCATCCACCTTGTGCTTGTGGTGAACCTCCAGCACCTCCATGTCATAGTCCTCTCCCAGGACTTTCGATGCCACTTCCAGAAGGACAAGGACCACGTTCACCCCAACGCTCATATTGGGGGAGAGCACACACCTCGTCGAGGGCGCCCTCTCCTGGATTTCCATGATCTGCTCTCTATTGAACCCGGTTGTTCCTATCACAATGGCCTTCTTGAGCTCCACGGCTTTTCTCAAGTGGGTCAGGGAAGCCTCGGGATTGGTGAAGTCTATGAGGACATCGCTCTTCTCCATGACCCCTTGGAGATCCGCCGATACCTTCACTCCCACCTCTCCCCTTCCCAGAACCAATCCCACATCCTTGCCCATGGCCCCATGCCCGGGTATCTCCAGGGCTCCGGCGAGGACCAGATAGGGGTTATCCAGGACCGCACTGACTATCCTCTGGCCCATCCTCCCCATTGCACCTGCCACTGAGGCCTTCACCTTCCTGTGTTCCATACATTCCTCCCAGGGCTCATTCCAGGAGCGCCTCCTCCCAGGCAATTCCCTCGTATATTATCCGGGCGTCACCTTCGAGGGTGACGTTCTCGTACCTCCCTTCACCGAGAAATTGGAAGTCTATCTTTAGCTCCCCACCCCTTGTCTTCACTGTCACCGGAGGTCTGACCATGGACCTCATGTGGCCTGCTATGGCTGATGCGACAGCTCCTGTCCCGCAAGCCAGGGTCTCTCCTTCAACCCCCCTTTCGTATGTGCGCATGGCCAAGGCTTGGCTCCCAACCATTTGCACGAAGTCCACATTGGTCCCCTTTGGATAGAAGGCCTCGTGATACCTTATCTTTCTTCCCAGGTCCTCTACCTTGATTTCCTCCAAATCCTCAACGAAGACCACAGCATGGGGGACACCAGTGTTGAGAAACGCCATCTCAACTGCCCCTTCCTCCAGGATCACGGTTATCTCGGGCCTCATCTCCTTGGGCTCTGTCATCCAAATCTTGGCTCCCCTGGGGGTCAGCTGTGCCTCCACTACCCCTGAGATGGTCTCGAATCTCATCCTCTCCTTGGCCACCAACCCCTTGACCACGGCGAATCTAGCCGCACACCTTGCAGCATTGCCGCACATCTCAGCTTCTGAACCATCGGAGTTGAAGAACCTCCAGGCGAAATCATTGTCAGGATCCTCTGGCGGCAGGAGAAGGACAAAGCCATCCGCTCCCACAGAAAGCCTCCTCCGGCAGAGAAGCCTCGCCATCTTGGGAAGATCCCAGGAGTTCCAGGGGACGTCCCTGTGGTCCAAGAAGATGAAGTCATTGCCGCAACCGCTCATCTTGGTGAATTTGAACCCTGCTTCCATAGCTGCCCTTCCCTCAAAGTAGCCAATCCGGGATGACTTCCGGAGCAATTAGGTCCTCGTAAGTCTCTCGCTTCCGGATCACCCAGAAATCCGATCCCTTGACTAGAACCTCCGCGGCCCTGGGCCTGGAATTGTAGTTGGATGACATGCTGAATCCGTATGCGCCAGCACTCATCACAGCCAAAAGGTCACCCCTCTTGAAGGGTGGCATCCTCCTGTCCCTTGCCAAAAAATCCGTGGACTCGCATATGGGACCCACAAGATCAGCCGTTATCTCCTCCTGGAACATCAGGGTCTCGTCCACTGGATTTATCCTGTGATAGGAACCGTAGAGGCTCGGCCTCGCTAGATCATTCATTCCAGCATCGACGATCACGAAGTTCTTGGTCGCCCCTCTCTTGGTGTAGAGGACCCGAGTGAGAAGAATCCCCGCATTTCCCACAAGCACCCTTCCTGGCTCGAGGACTAAGGTGCAGCCTAGATCCTTGGTCAATTCCTTCACCCCTTGGGCATATTGGATGGGATGAGGAGGGGTTTCCTCATGATATGTTATGCCGAGACCACCACCCAGATCCAGGTAACGGATATCCATGCCCTGGGAGCGAAGCGCGAGGACCAGTTCCCTGAGTCTCTCCAAGGCATCCAAAAACGGCTCCAGTCTCGTGATTTGCGAGCCAATGTGACAGTCAACGCCCACTACCTCGACATGATCCATGGTGAAGGCCCTTCTATAGTCCTCGAGGGCCTTCTCCATCTCGATGCCAAATTTGTTCTTCTTGAGCCCTGTGGATATGTAGGGATGGGTCTGGGGATCCACATCTGGGTTGACCCTTATGGCCACTGGAGCCCTGAGGCCAAATCTTGCTGCCCTCCGGGCGAGCACCTCCAGTTCCTGGGAGGACTCTATGTTGAACATGAGGATGCCCGCCTCGAGGGCCTGATCCATCTCTTCCTCCGTCTTCCCGACCCCCGAATAGACTATCCTTTTGCCAGGGATCCCGGCCTTGAGGGCACGGAACAGCTCCCCTCCTGATACTATGTCCACACCTCCTCCCATGCTTCCGAAAATCCTCAATATGGCTAGGTTGGAGTTGGATTTGGCGGAGAAACAAACCAGATGTGGCACGTCCTCGAAGGCTCCGTCGAAGGCTTTGAAATGCCTCACAAGGGTCTCATTGCTGTAGACGTAGGTGGGAGTCCCGACCTCTTGGGCAATCCTGGAGAGGGGGACATCCTCGCAATGGAGCTCGCCGTCTCTGTAATGGAAATGGTGCATGCTCCCAAGGATCTCCTTCAGGGGGATCTACCCGCTTCCCGTCCTGGGGGTTGTGGGGCGGTAGCTGGCATGTGAACCCTTATTGCCTCTGACCTCTTTCCTTCGAGGGGGGGCTCGCTATCATCCACCGTGGCGACGCTGTACCAGTAGGTCTTTCCCCTGAGAGGGGTGAGATCGTCGAAAAACGGAACACTGACGATCTCCGAGTTGATTCTCTTCCAGGGCCCCTCGGCAGAATCAGCCCTGTAGACATTGTATCCCAGGACCCCTCTGCCAGGTCCTCCCTCCCACACTAGCCTCACGCCACTGGATGTGGGGAAGCCCACCAGGCCTCGAGGTGGCTCAGGAGGCTCCAACCTTTGGGGCCTTGCATGGACCACTTGGGAAAAAGGCCCCGGGACCAGCTTTTCTCCCACCTTCCTGAGTGCCCTTACCTTGTAAGAGTAATCCACTCCGTTTTGCACCGCGCTATCGGTGTATTGGGGCTCTTCAATGGGTGAGGAAGTGAGGGGAGCGACCCCAAACTCTCCCCCCTCTCTAGCCCTGAATACCTGGTAGACAACGGATCCCTTCTCGAGGGACTCCGCATCTGCCCTCTGGGTCACAGGCTCCCACCTGAGGCTCACCTTTTGATCCCCAGCCACTGCCTCGATGGACCGAGGGGCAGCAGGGGGCACGTCCCAGAATATGCCCACGGCCGCTGATGGTCTGCTCTTTGTCCCCTTGGCATTTACGGCAATGACCCTGTACCTGTAGGTGCCCGGGCTCTCCAGCCTGTCGACCAAGCTCATCCGGCCCGATGGCAATACCTCCCCTGAGGGATACTCGTAGCGAATCTGAGCCACAGTGGTGTAGGCCGTAGGACACGTTGGACATTCCTCATCTTTTATGGAGGCCCTCTGAACCTCTATTGTCTCCAGGTCCGTGAGGCCCGAGCCATCTCTGTTTCTCGTGGGCAGGGTGAAGCTCAACCTCACCCCCTGTGCCTCCACCTGGGCCCTGAGGAGTGTGGGGGCCTCGGGAACGAGAACCTGGGGAGGCCTCGGCTTGGCTTTGAGCCCACATCCCCCAACTAGAGGGACGAGAAAGAGGATCGCTATGGATTTCATCCCGAATTTCTTCATGCCTCTGCCCCCTTGATCGCAGCCCTGAGCTCCTCGAGTTCCCTTCTCGCCTCTTCCAAGGCCTCCATCACACGGGAGGTGGCGGTCCCCCCTCTCGTCCCCTCCTCTCTATGGATGCCCTGGGATCCAGCACGAGATACACGTCCTCATCGAATGCCTCGTCGTAGCTTTTGAGCTCTTCCAAGCCCAGGCTGCGAAGAGGGACTCCTCTCTCCACACAAGACCTCACTATCTCAGCCACTACCCCATGAGCCTTCCTGAAGGGCCTTCCTTTTTCCACCAAGTAATCGGCCAAGTCCGTAGCGGTGAGATAACCCTCCTCGGTAGCCATGGCCATCCGCGTGGAGTTCACCTCCATGGTCCTTATCATCTGGGTCACGACCCTGAGGCAGTCCTTGACCGTGTCCACTGTCTCGAACATGGGCCTCTTGTCTTCCTGCATGTCCTTGTTGTAAGCGAGGGGAAGCCCCTTCATGACCATGAGCATGGATACCAGATTCCCCACCATGAGGCCAGCCTTGGCCCTTATGAGCTCGGCATAATCGGGGTTTCTCTTCTGGGGCATTATGCTGCTTCCTGTACAGAAGAGATCCGCTAGCTTAATGAATCCGAACTCCTGAGAGCTCCAAAGCACTATCTCCTCGCACAACCGGCTCATGTGTATGCCCAGGATGCTGCAGGCTGAGAGAAACTCCAGTAGGAAATCCCTGTCGCTCACAGCGTCCATGCTGTTTCTGCACACTCTCTTGAACCCAAGTTCCTTGGCCACAAACTCCCTGTCAATGGGAAAATCCACCCCAGCCAGGGCACCTGAGCCCAGAGGAAGCTCGGATAGGCCCTCCATGCACCCTTCCATTCTTCGGAGATCCCTGCGGAACATCTCGTAATACGCCATGAGGTGATGGGAAAAAAGCACCGGCTGAGCTCTCTGGAGATGGGTGTAACCAGGCATAATGGCTCTCAGGGAGGCTTGGGCCTTGTCCACCAGAGTCTCCATCAACTCGAGAAGCTGCGCCTCTATGAGCCGGATCTCCTCTCTCAGATAAAGCCTCTCGTCGAGGGCAACCTGGTCGTTTCTGCTCCTCGCAGTGTGGAGCTTGCCGCCCACATCCCCTATCTTTTCCATCAGGCGGCGCTCTATGTTCATGTGGATATCTTCCAGCTCCATGGAAAAGGGAAATTCCCCTGACTCTATCTCTCGGAGTATCTCACCCAAGCCTTTGAGGATCAGCTCCTCTTCTTCCCTGGAGATTATTCCCTGCTTTGCCAGCATCCTGCAATGGACCTGGCTTCCCAGGATATCTTGCTTGTAAAGCCTCCTGTCCCATGGGAGGGAAGCACCGAAGCTCTTGAGAAAATCAGGAAACAAAAGGTCTTTCATGACTCCTCGGAAACCCAACTATTTCTCTCGGACCTCTGAAGTGGCCCTCCTTAGGCCCCCCCGAGGTCACTCTTTATGCCCCACCTCGGACCATCTTCCTCACCTTGAGCCTCAGGCCCTGGAGCCTTATGAAACCAGTTGCATCCTGTTGGTTGTAAACCTCGTCCTTCTCGAATGTTGCAAGATCCGGGATGTAGAGGGAATTGGGAGACTTTCTTCCCACCACAATGCAATTCCCCTTGTAGAGCTTGAGCCTCACGGTGCCAGTTACCCCCTTTTGGGCCTCGTCCATGGTCTTCTGGAGGAGCTCCCTTTCCGGAGAGAACCAGAAACCGTAGTATATGAGCTCCGAATAACGGGCCACCAGGGAATCCCTGAGGTGCATCACATCCCTGTCCATTGTTATGGATTCCATTGCCCTGCGAGCTATGTGCAGGATCGTTCCGCCCGGGGTCTCGTAAACTCCCCTGGACTTCATGCCCACGAACCTGTTTTCCACTATATCCACCCTTCCGATACCGTTTCGGCCGCCCAGGTCGTTCAAGTGCTGCAAGAGTTGCGCAGGGGACATCCTCACATTGTCCACAGCAACCGGCGTCCCGTCCTCGAACTCGATCTCCACGTAAGTGGGCTTGTCCGGGGCCCTCTCGGGCGACACGGTCAGTCGAAACATGGACTCATCGGGCTCCAGCCACGGATCTTCCAGGATCCCACCTTCGAAGCTCAAGTGCATGAGGTTTCTGTCGCAGCTGTAAGGCTTCTCGGGGGTTGCCTCCACTGGTATCCCATGGGCCCTCGCATAGGAGAGCATCTCGCTTCTGGACTTGAAACCCCATCGTGGATCTCTCCATGGTGCTATTATCCTTAGAGATGGATCCAGGGCCATGTAGGTGAGCTCGAACCTCACCTGATCGTTCCCCTTGCCCGTTGCCCCATGGGCCACCGCATCGGCCCCTTCCTCGTGGGCCACACTCACTTGATGTTTCGCTATGAGTGGTCTGGCTATGGATGTGCCCAGGAGATATCCCCCCTCGTATATGGCGCATCCTCTCAAGGCTGCAAAGACATAATCCCTCACGAACTCCTCTTTGAGGTCCCTCACGACGAATTTGCTCGCGCCGGTAGCCATGGCCTTGGCCTCGAGGCCCTCTAGCTCCTCACCTTGTCCTATGTCAGCTGTGAAGGCTATGACCTCGCATCCATAGGTCTCTATGAGCCACCTCAGGATGACCGATGTATCCAGGCCACCGGAGTATGCCAGAACGACCTTCTTCACTCTCTCCATAGGTAATCCTCCTGAACCTCGTCCCCCTCAAGCCTCTTGTCTCTCCTGCCTCGTGCCAGATGGGGCCAGTCCGTGGCTTCCCAAAAGGAGTTCCAGGATGGCCTTCTGCACATGGAGCCTGTTTTCAGCCTGATCCAGTACGATGGAGTTGGGACCATCTATGACCGAGTCCGTTATCTCCAATCCCCTGTGGGCAGGAAGGCAATGCATCACTGCGACTTGCGGACCAGCCATCTTTACCAGGGAGTCGTTCACTTGATAGGGGGCGAATACCCTTTTCCTCTCCTCTTCCTCAGCCTCTTGCCCCATACTCACCCAGACGTCCGTGTATATCACATGAGCTCCCACCACTGCCTCCCTCGGATCCCTCACGATCCGGATGTGGGGGGGGAGTTCCGCGATGAGCCCAGCGTGAGGGTCATAACCCTCGGGGCAAGCCAGGACGAGCTCGAATCCCATGAGTTTCGCAGCTTCTATCCAGGAATTGGCCACGTTATTCCCGTCTCCCACATAGGCGACCTTTGTCCTCCTCACATCTCCCCAGCGTTCCTGGACNGTCAGGATGTCTCCCAGGATCTGACACGGGTGGAAGCGGTCCGTGAGGCCGTTTATCACCGGGACCTTGGAGTTGGCAGCGAATTCCTCCACCGTCTCGTGCTTGTTGGCCCTGATCATCACGCCATCCACGTACCTGCTCAGCACCCTCGCAGTGTCCGCTATGGTCTCCCCCCTTCCCAGCTGGGTTGTGCGCGCATCGATGAAAAGGGCGAGACCGCCTAGCTGGTACATCCCCACCTCGAACGAGACCCTCGTCCTCGTGGAGGGCTTCTCGAATATCATGGCGAGGACCTTGCCCTCCAGGCTTCTGTGCTGGACTCCCCTCTTGGCCTTGTCCTTTATGACCCTCGCCAGGGTCAAGATGGCTTCCACATCCTGAACGCTCAGATCCCCTATTCTCAAAAGATGCCTCACCTCACCCACCTCCCGGGAGACCCAATTACTTCTCCCTCATCATCCGTAAGCCTCCACCATGGCCGCCTCTATGGCCTGCAGGGCCTCTTCCACATCCTCCAGGGTTATGACAAGGGGGGGAACTAGCCTGAGGACCTTTTCCACGGTGCAGTTGACAAGGACCCCCCTTCTCATGCAGCCTTCCACTACTGGCCTACAGGGCTCCTTGAGTTCCATCCCCAGCATGAGGCCCCTTCCTCTCACCTCGACCACCAGCTCCGGATACTTCTCGGCTATCCTTTCCAGGCCCTGTTTGAGGCTCCTGGCCACAGGGGCAATTTGCTCCAGAAGGCCGTCATCTATCAATATCTCCAGGACCGCATTGGCTGCAGCTGCGGCCACTGGATTTCCCCCAAAGGTGCTCGCATGGGTCCCTGGGGTCAATGACATGGCCACATCCTCGGTGGCCAGGACTACCCCCATGGGTATCCCCCCGGCTATTCCTTTGGCCAGAGTCATCACATGGGGGGTCACGCCCTCCGACTCGTGGGCAAAGAGGGTTCCCGTCCTCCCCATCCCTGTCTGGACCTCATCCAGAATGAGGAGAATGCCTTCCTTGTCGCAGAGCTCCCTCACCCCTTTGAGATAACCAGGAGGGGCCAATCTAACCCCTCCCTCCCCCTGGATCGGCTCCACCATCACAGCGCATGTCCTGGGGGAAATGGCCTCCTTCAAGGCATCTAGGTCGCCGAAGGGGACGTACCTGAAGCCCTCTACCATGGGCTCGAACCCTTTGTGATACTTCTCCTGAGCCGTTGCGGTGAGGGTCGCCATGGTCCTTCCGTGGAAAGAGCCATTCATCGTTATTATCTCGAAGCTACTGTCCTTTCCCCTGTCTTTGGCGAATTTCCTCGCCAATTTTATTGCACCCTCGTTGGCCTCGGCCCCGCTATTGCAGAAAAAGACCCTGTCGGCGAAGCTCAACGAGACGAGCCTTTCTGCGAGCTCAACCATGGGGGCGTTATAGTAGAAGTTGGAGACATGGAGGAGCTTCGACGACTGCTCCTGTATCGCTCGAACCACCTTGGGGTGGCAATGGCCCACATTGCACACAGCCAGACCAGCAACGAGGTCCAGAAAGCACCTCCCCTGGTCATCCCAGAGCCTCGCCCCCTCCCCCTTTGTGAAGACCAAGGGAAACCTCGCATAGGTCTGAAAAAGCACCTTCTCCGCCCTCTCTATCCACCCGACCATCACCTTCTCTCCTGTTTCACGGGGTTATCTCGGTTCCTATGCCCACATCAGTGAAGATCTCCAAGAGCACAGCATGCTCTTTTCTGCCATCGACTATATGGGCCTTGGCCACACCCGAAGATACAGCTTGCAGACAACAGTTCACCTTGGGGATCATTCCACCGGATATCGTCCCTTGAGAGATCATCTCCTTTGCTCGGCTGGAGGTGAGGGTGGAGATGAGACGGCCATCTTTGTCCATGACCCCCTCAACATCCGTGAGGAGGATGAGTTTCTCTGCCCTCAAACTGGATGCCACAGCACTTGCNACTAAGTCAGCGTTTATGTTGTAGGAATCCCCATCCGGGCCAACCCCAACCGGAGCTATCACTGGGATGAACCTCTCCTTCTCGAGGGCCATTAGGACCTCTGGATTTACNCTCTCCACCTCACCTACCTTTCCCAGGTCCACCAGTTCAGGGGCCTCCTCCTCGGCCTTGGGGGGTGGGAGAAGGAGTTTCCTTGCCAGGATAAGCCCCCCATCCTTTCCACTCAGCCCCACTGCCCTCCCCCCTTCGGTGTTGATGAGCCCCACTATCTCCTTGTTCACCTTCCCCACCAGGACCATCTCCACCACGTCCATGGTCTCGTGATCCGTGATCCGCATTCCCTGATAGAATCTGGACTCCTTTCCCATCTTCTTCAGGGTCTCACCGATCTGGGGACCTCCTCCGTGGACGACCACAGGGTGAAGCCCTATTGCCTTGAGAAGGATCATGTCCTTGGCGAAGGATCTCTTCAAGTGGTCGTCCACCATGGCATGGCCACCCAGCTTCACGACCATTCTTTTCCCGTAGAACCTCTGAATGTAAGGCAGAGCCTCCACCAGCACCTTGGCCTTTTCCAAAGGAGAATCCATCTGTCCACCTCTGAGGATGCGAGAGGTCCGGAGAATTCACAGAATATATCTGCTCAGATCCTCGTCCTCCGCAATATCGCTCAATTTCTCCCTGACGTAACTGGCATCGATTGTCACNGTAGCACCCCTCATTTCAGGGGCATTGAAGGAGACCTCCTCGAGGAGCTTTTCCATCACCGTGTGGAGCCTCCTTGCGCCAATGCTCTGCCCCCTCTCGTTCACCAGGGCGGCTATTCTCGCTATCTCCTCCACAGCATCATCGGTAAAGTTCAGTTGAACCCCCTCGGTTGCGAGGAGTGCTTGATACTGCTTGATGAGGGAGTTTTCCGGCTCCTTCAGTATCCTGACGAACTCTTCCCTTCCCAGAGGATCCAATTCCACCCTTATGGGGAATCTGCCTTGGAGTTCCGGGATCAAATCAGATGGCCTGCTCATGTGGAAGGCGCCAGCCGCGATGAAGAGGATGTGGTCTGTCCTCACCCATCCGTATTTCGTGCTGACGGTCGTGCCCTCGACTATGGGCAAGATGTCCCTCTGGACTCCCTCCCTGGAGACATCCGGCCCGTATGTGGAGCCTCTGCTTGCGATCTTGTCTATCTCGTCTATGAAGACTATGCCACTTGTCTCCACCCTCTGCTTGGCGATCTCAGCCACCCTGTCCATATCTATGAGCTTCTGGGCTTCCTCCCTTATGAGAATCTCCATGGCCTCGGGGACCTTCACGCTCCGCTTCTTGGTCCTTCCCGGAAAGAGATTCCCCAGCATCTCCCTCAACTGTATCTCGAGGTCCTCGAGGCCCCCAGCCGATAGCACTCCCATCACCGGCACCACCCTATCGGATACTTCCACCTCCACGAACCTGTCGTCCAGTTTCCCCTCCCTTAGCATCTGCCTCAGCCTTTCCCTGGTGCCCGATGTGGCCTGGGTGCTGGCCTCTTGGGCTTGGGGTCTCATTATCTCGAGCATCTCTTGCAAGCTCCTGGGCTGCGGTCTCTGGNTCTGACGGCTTCCAGGAAGCAAGAGATCCAGGAGGCGCTCTTCTGCCAACTGTTCCGCCTGGACCCTCACCCTCTCCATCTCCTCTTCCCGGACCATGTTCACTGCTTGTTCCATCAGATCCCTTATCATGGATTCCACATCCCTGCCCACGTAACCCACTTCCGTGTACTTGGAAGCCTCGACCTTTATGAAAGGGGATTGGGCAAGTCTCGCAAGNCTCCTCGCTATCTCTGTCTTCCCCACCCCCGTTGGCCCTATCATGAGGATGTTCTTGGGGGCAACCTCATCCCTGAGCTCCTCGGGTATCTGCTGCCTTCGCCANCTGTTCCTCAATGCAATGGCGACTGCCCTCTTCGCCTTTTTCTGGCCCACTATGTAGCGGTCCAGCTCCGAGACTATTTCCCTTGGAGTGAACATTGCCGAGCTTACAGCTCCTCCACGATGAAGTTCCTGTTGGTGTAAATGCAAATCTGGGAGGCTATTTCCATGGCCTCGAGCGCTATGGCCTTGGGATCCATATCCGTGTGCTTCACCAGGGCCCTGGCAGCGGCCAGGGCGTATGGCCCCCCCGAGCCTATGGCTGCAAGGCCATCGTCAGGCTCCACCACATCCCCGGTTCCTGAGATTATGAGCGATAGTTCCTTGTCAGCGACAAGGAGCATGGCCTCGAGTCTCCTCAAGGTCCTGTCCGTCCTCCAGTCCTTGGCCAACTCCACAGCTGCCTTCATCAGGCTCCCACCGTGTTGTTCCAGCTTCTGCTCGAACCTTTCCAGGAGGGTGAGTGCATCTGCCGAGCCTCCAGCGAACCCAGCCACTACCTTCTGATGATAGAGCTTCCTCACCTTCCTGGCTCCTTGCTTGATTATAGTTTGCCCGAGGGTGACCTGACCATCTGCTGCCATCGCCACCTTCTGGCCCCTTCTCACCACGAGGACCGTTGTGCCTCGGATCGCCTTCCCTCTCACCTGGCCTCCTCGGGCTCCTGGTCGGACCATTCCTCTACCGCCTTTTTGGCCCTTGGATGGACCTTGTCGTATATCTCCATCAGCCTGCTCATGCTCACCCTGGTGTACCTCTGTGTGGTGGAAAGGCTCTTGTGTCCCAACATTTCCTGAATGGCTCTGAGGTCAGCCCCAGCATCCAGGAGATGAGTGGCAAAGGTGTGTCTCAGACTGTGGGGACTTATTCCCCTTCTCAGGCTCTGGCGAACGATGTACCTGTCTATCATCCTAGCCACACTCCTCACCGTGAGCCTTCCACCCCTTTGGTTGAGGAAGAGGGCCTCGGGATCTGCGGGACAAGGTGCGATCTCGTGCCTCCTCTCCACATACGATCGAAGTGCTCGGAGAGCTGGTCCCCCAATTGGCACTATCCTCTCCTTCCCACCCTTTCCTCTCACCCTCACAACCGATAGGTCCCATTTGATATCGGTCAAGTTGAGGCCCACAAGCTCGCTGACCCTTAGACCCGAAGAGTAAAGGAGCTCCAGGATGGCCTTGTTTCTGAGCCCCAGGATGTTCTTGGTATCTGGCAGTCTCAAAAGCTCGAGGACCTCCTCTACCGATAGGATCTGGGGCAATTTCTGGCTCACCTTGGGAGTCGGAATGTGGAGAATGTTATCTTCCACAGGGACCCCCTCCCTCGCGAGAAACCTCCAGAAACTCTTAATGGAAGTGAGCTCCCTCGCAACAGTGGATCTCTGCCTCTCCCTCACCCTCTCGGCCAGAAACAGGCGAACAAGTTCCGCCCTCAGATCCTCTACCTTGGCCTTTCTCCCCAGTCTCTTGGAGGCGAAATCCTCGAAGAGCTTTAGGTCCTTCACATAGGCCCTTATGGTATGAGCAGATGCGCCAGTTGTCTCGAGCTCGAGTTGAAACTTGGCTATCCAACTATCCATCCCTTGAGGCCTCTCGGAACCCCGCAACTTAGAGGAAGGGGGGCATCCCTCCGAACTCGAGAGATCTTAACACAGTCTCCTCTAGATTCAAGGAGCAATTGACTCTGGCTCTCGGCGAGGGGCTTCTCCAGAAGCAATTCCCTTGAGGAAATGGTTCCTCACGAAATCTTCCTCCTCTTGCCTCGTCCTCACCAGACCGTCCAATCGAGCATCCCTCAGGGCATCCAGGACCTTTCGGAAGATGGGCCCCGGTTTGAGACCCAGGGCCTTCAAATCTTCGCCCGTGAGCATGGGCCGGACGAGCCTGTCTTTCGCTATGAATTGGGAGAGTCTCTTCTTGACTTGTTTGTCCCTGGCCTTGGCGAGGATATAAAGAAGGGCCTCAACGGATACAGGGGATAGGAGTGCGTAGAGGTTGCTTGCCTGCAACTTCGGGGATGAATTTACCCGGTTGAGGGCCCTGTCAGCCGTCCTTTTCTGAGAGGCCACCTCCTCAAGCTCTCTCTCTGGGAAATTGAGTCTTCTCAAGAATTCCTTCACTTCCTGATCTGTCATCTGGTCCACTAGGGCGAGTAGAAAAACCCTCCAAGGCTCTATCCTCTCTTCCAGGTCCAGTAGATCGTACCACGCCAGGACCCCCTCCACCTCCTGGAAAAGGGCGGCCTTGGCCTCTGGAAAATCCAACTTGGGATAGATCGCCTGCAGGACCCTGAGCTCCTGGAGCCTGGCGAGGGCAGGCAAGGGCCTTTTCTCCTTCAGGATCGTCTGTATCTCGTGCCACAATCTCCTTCCATCGACCTTGTCCAGGATTCCCAGCCTCAGGGCGTTCTGGATCAAATTGAGGGTGTGTTTTCCTATCCTGAACCCGAACCTCTTCTCGAACCTCACTGCCCTGAGGACCCTTGTTGGATCCTCCACGAAGCTCAGATTGTGTAGGACCCTCACGACCTTTTCCTTGAGGTCCCTCTGGCCTCCGAAGAAATCCAGGAGTTCGCCGAAAAAAGGAGGATTGAGCCTTATGGCCAAGGTGTTTATGGTGAAATCCCTCCTGTAGAGATCGAGCTTTATGGAGCTCAGTTCCACCCTCGGCAAAGCCGCTGGATGCTCGTAATACTCGGTTCTGGCAGTCGCCACGTCCACTTGGAAACCATCTGGGAGAATGAGCATGGCTGTCTTGAATTTGTCGTGGCTTCTCATTCTTCCCCCATGCCTTTGGACATAGGCGCGGGCGAAGGTCGCCGCATCTCCCTCGACCACTACATCCACATCCAGATTCTCCTGTCGAAGGAGGAGATCCCTCACGAAGCCCCCCACTACATAGGCATTCATCCCGATGGATTCTGCCACCTCTCCCAATTCCCTTAGGAGACGGAGAATCCCGCTGGGAAGCCTCTCCTCCATCATCTGTTGGATCTTTTTTCTCCTCACGGTCTCGTCTTTCTGCACAGCTTCGAAGGCATATCCGGTGTGTTCGAGCCCCCGGGAACCCAAGTCTCTCAGAATGTCCGTCCTCGTGATGCAGCCCACAAGGGCCCCATCCTGCACAATGGGGACGAACCTCTGGGCCCCCTCCACGACTATCCTCCTGATCTCATCCAACGGCGTGTCTGGGCTCGCAGTCTCGAAATCTGAGGTCATGTACTCTCTGACAGGCAGATCCTCGAGACCATGGAATGTGGCCCTCTGGACCACCACCCTCGAGATGAGGCCCACCAATGCCTCGCCCTCCATCACTGGGAGGACGTTTATGTTGAATTTGGATAGTATCTCAGCAGCCTCCCTTATGGTTTGACCTGCTTGAATGGTCTTTACTGGATATGACATGAGCTGGCGGGCAACCCTCGATGGCCTCACATGCTCCTCCAGGACCTTGAGGAGCTTCTCCTCCACCTCCACCAGGCTCATGTCCTTTATGGTAGCGGATGCTGCTGTGGAGTGTCCGCCACCTCCGAACTCCAGGGCAATCCTCCCCACGTTCACCTCTTCGAGCCGACTTCTCGCGACCAGGTAGATTCTCTCCTCCATTCTCGCTAATGCGAAAAGAACATCCATGTTCTCCATGTCCCTCAGCTTGTGGACCAGTACAGCGAAATCCCCCACGTAGTGATCAGAGGAGGCAGTGGCGATGACCACCTCTATTCCGTGAACCCTCACCTTTCTGGCTGATCTTATGAGATCGTTGAGGAGAAATACCTGATCAGCGGTGAGCTCCCGAGTTATGAGATCGGGTATCACGCTCAGCTTCGCGCCCTTGGCCCTCAGGTAGGCCATGGCCAGAAAGTCCTCTTCCCTGGTGGAAGAGAATGTGAGACATCCTGTGTCCTCGTATATTCCGAGGGCCAGGACAGTTGCCTCATCCGCTGTGATGGGGATCTTCCTCTTTCGGAGCTCCTCCACCATTATCGTGGCCGTGGAACCGACCTCTCTTATCACCTCCACACTGCCTTTTATGTCGTCATCGCTCGGAGGATGATGGTCATAGATGATCACCTCCACCCCTTTCCCCTCCGCTATCTCAGCCAGTTTCCCGATGCGGCTCCTCTGTCTCGTGTCGACGAGGATCAGTGTGGAGATGCTCTCGAGGGGGATATCCCTGAGCCTTTCCACCTCGAAGAGATAGAATGCCGACTGAATGAAGAACTCTCTGAGGCTCCTCTCCTGGGCTCCAGGAAAGACCATCCGGGCGTCGGGGTAGAGCTTTTTCGCAGCCACCATGGATGCCAGGCCATCGAAGTCGGCATTTATGTGGGTGGAGATTATCTTGAGGCCCACTTTCAGTCGCCCCTGGGATGATATTTCCTGTGGATCTCCTTCAACCGGGAACTCGCAACATGGGTGTAAATCTGGGTGGTGGATATGTCGGCATGGCCTAGGAGTTCCTGTATTGCCCTCAGGTCAGCTCCCCCTTCCAGCATGTGGGTCGCGAAGGAGTGGCGAAGCATATGGGGACTTATGGATTCCCTGAGCCCAGCCCTGGAGGCATAGGCCTTGAGAATCTTCCACACAGCCTGGCGGCTTATCCTCTTTCCTCTTCTGTTCAAGAAAAGAGCCTTTGAGGGCTTCCCCTTGGCGAGGGCAGGTCTGCCCGAGCGAAGGTAAGACTGGAGGGCTTCGATGGCATATTCCCCCATGGGCACGACCCTCTCCTTATCCCCCTTTCCCCTCACAAGAAGGGTCCCCACAAGCATGTTCACCCTGTCCAGATCCAGATCCACAAGCTCGCTGACCCTCACCCCGGTCCCGTATAGCAATTCCAACATGGCCTTGTCCCTCAGGCCGCAGGGCCCGCTGTCCGAAACTGCCCCAATTAGCGCTTCCACATCCCTCCGCCCCATGACCTTGGGTAGGGAACGCCCCAATCTCGGAGACTTGATGAGGCTTGCGGGATCCTTCCCTATGAGCTTTTCCCTCATCAAGTATTTGAAGAAGGAGCGCAGGGATGCCANATTCCTTGCCAGGCTCCTGGGCGAGAGGCCCCCTTTGGCTAGCCTGACCATGTACGATTGGATGTGGGATGGGGTGACCTCACTCCACTTGCCGACCCCTTCCACCTCCTCCAAATGTTCCATGAACCTGATGAGATCGCGGCTGTAAGCCTCGAGGGTGTTCTTGGACAGTCCCCTCTCGAGAGCGAGATAACCGAGGAATTGGTCTATGCTCGATTCCATGGCCTCTGTTGCTACCTCCCCGAACCTCTAATGGGAGAGAAGTCTCTTCCACTTGTGGATGAGATTGAGGGCCTCGAGCGGGGTCAAGGTGTCCACATCCAATTTGCGAAGCTCCTCCCCCAGCCATCCATCCTTGGAGATGGGTCCAAAAAGACTGAGCTGCCTGGGGTCTTCCCTGGAACCTCTCCGGGCTCTCTTGCTCTTCGCTAGCTTGGGCTGCCCCACCTCATCGAGCTCGCCATTTTCCAAATTGGCCATGATCTCCATGGCCCTCTCCACGACCTCTTGGGGTAGACCCGCTATCCGGGCAACCTGTATCCCGTAGGACCTGTTGGTGCCGCCCTCGACCACCCTTCTCAAGAATATCACCTTTTGATTCCACTCCTTGACAGCCATGTGAAAGTTCTTGACCCCGCTTTTTGTCAAGGCCAGCTCCGTGAGCTCGTGATAATGAGTGGCGAACAGGGTCCTTGCCCCCAGATGGGGGGAGTCGAGGATGTGCTCCGCAACTGCCCACGCAATGGAAAGCCCATCCCTGGTTCCAGTTCCCCGGCCAACCTCATCCAGGATTATCAGGCTTCTCGGAGTCGCAGTGTTGAGAATCTGGGCTGTCTCTGTCATCTCCACCATGAAAGTCGATTGGCCCCGAGCCAAATTGTCCGTGGCACCAACCCTCGTATATATCCTGTCCACAAGGCCTATCCTGGCCTCCCTCGCGGGGACAAAAGACCCAATCTGCGCCATGAGGACTATGAGGGCAACTTGCCTCAGGTACGTCGATTTTCCAGCCATATTGGGCCCGGTGAGGAGGATCATTCTCACGGACTCCCCGTCCATTTCCAGGTCATTTGGAACGAATCTCTCTTGGGAAAGGGTCCTCTCCACAACAGGATGCCTCCCCTCCCTTATGACCAGAGACCTGTCGCTTGTTATGGATGGCCTGCAGTATCTATTGTGCAATGCCACATGGGAAAAGCTCGCCAGACAGTCGAGCTCTCCTATGGCTGAAGCGGTCCTCTGGATCCTTCCCACCTCTCGAGCCACTCGGCCCCTCAGCTCCTCGAAGAGCTGGTACTCCAGGGCGTTTCTCCTCTGTTCCGCCTCCATCACCTCGAGCTCGTACTTCTTGAGCTCCTCATTCACGTACCTCTCGGCATTCACCAGGGTCTGTCGCCTCACGTAATCTTGGGGCACAGAAGCACTCTGGGATTTGCTCACCTCTATGTAGAAACCGAAGACCCTGTTGTAGCCTATCTTCAAGTTCGCGATTCCAGTCCTCTTCCTCTCCTTTTCCTCCATCTTAGCTATGTATGTCTTCCCATCTCGGCTGATCCTTATCCAGCGGTCCAGTTCCTCGTTCACCCCCTCCCTTATCAGGCCCCCTTCCTTGAGGCTCAGGGGAGGGTTTTCCACGAGGGTGGAATCGATCCAGCTCCTCACGTCTTCCAGAGGATCGATGGCCTCGAACAGCCCCCTGAGGGCCTCGCTCCTGCATCGAGCCAACTCTGCCTTCAAAGGGGGCAACTCCCCGAGAGACTCCTTGAGGCTCACCAGGTCTCTCCCATTGGCAACCCCCGAGGAGACCCTGCTCGAGAGTCTCTCCATGTCCTGTATCCTGGAAAGCGTCCTTCTCACCCTCTCCCTCAAAAGATCGTCCTCGAGGAGCTCCTCCACAGCATCGAGCCTCCTCTCTATGGAGGCCCTTTCCAAGAGGGGATAGTTCAGCCATTTCCTCATGGTCCTAGCTCCCATGGGTGTGAGGGTATGATCGAGCACCCAAAGGAGGCTATCCTTTCTAGTCCTGTCCTGGAGATTTTCGAATAGCTCCAGGTTCCTTCTGGTCCAGTCATCCAGGATCATGTGCTGGGTCAGGCTGTAAGGCTTGAGGCTCCTTATGTGATCCAGCCTCCCTCCCTGGGTCTCCCTCACGTAATGGAGAACCGCCCCAGCTGCACCAAGTGCCACCTTCATTTGGGAACATCCGAGCCCCTCCACTGAGTCCACCTGGAAGTGGTCGCAAAGGATCCTCTCGGAACTCTCCCTGGAGAAATGCTCCCGTGGCCTCCATGTGACCAAGGCTGGCCTAAGCTGCTGGATGAAACGGGAGATCACCTCCGTCTCCTGGTGACCATCGGGAAGGAGAAGTTCCCTCGGCCTGGCACCCTCCCCCTCTGCCAGAAGTGCCTTTTCCCCTTCCACTTCAGTGACCCTGAACTCTCCCGTGGAGAGATCCAGGAGCGCAACCCCATAGGTGTCTCCATGGGGAAGTATGCCCATTAGAAAATTGTTCTCCTCAGAAACCAGTCCATCTGGATCCAGGACAAGCCCAGGGGTTACCACCCTCACCACTTCTCGCCTCACAAGCCCCTTTGCCTCCTGGGGGTCCTCCATCTGCTCGCAGATGGCTACTTTGAAGCCCTTCTGCACCAATTTGGCTATGTAAGAGGAGGCTGANTGATGGGGAACCCCACACATGGGGACTCCGGATTCCTTGTCCCTGCTTGTCAGGGCTATCTCGAGGATCCTGGAGGCTACCTCGGCGTCCTCGAAGAACATCTCGTAGAAGTCCCCCATGCGGAAGAACACAATGGCATCCTTGTGCTTCTCCTTTATCTCCAGATATTGCTGGAGCATTGGTGTCAGCCGATCCATTGGCCCGAAGCCCTACAAGGTGAATCAGGGGACCCAGGTCCCATCCTTGCGACGTCTGAGCTCTATGACTTCTATTGTCCCCCTCCCCCCTATGAGGGCATTGGCAGCCCAGCTTATGAGCCCCAGGACCACTGCCCCGAGAATTGCCCAGCCGAAACTATCCACGTCCAGGCCCTTTATGGTGGCAGCTACGATCTCCAACATGAGCCCGTTNATGACGAGGGTGAAAAGACCGAGGGTCAGGATGTTTATGGGGAGCGTCAAGATGAACAGTACCGGCCTTATCACGGCATTGAGAACGCCCAGAAGGAGGGCCCCCACCAGAGCGGGGAAGATCCCCCTCACATGGATCCCTGGGAGAAGGGCCGCTGTGAGGAGGAGAGCCAGGGCGTTCACGAGCCATCTGAGCAGGAGACCCCTCATGCCTTCTCCTGGGAAGAGGACTTCTCGGGGTTCATCCCCTGTCTCTGGGGGATCAAGTGCTGGACCAGATCTATGGGGATTGGGAAGACGATGGTGGAACTGTTCTCCGTCGCTATCTCCGAGAGGGTCTGGAGGAAGCGGAGCTGGAGCGCAACGGGCGAGCTGGCTATCATCTTGGCTGCCTCTACCAGTCTCTGGGCTGCTTGGTACTCGCCCTCCGCGTTTATGACCTTGGATCTCCTCTCCCTCTCTGCCTCGGCCTGGCGAGCCATGGCCCTCTGCATCTCTTGTGGCAGATCCACATGTTTCACTTCCACGGAAGAGACCTTTATCCCCCAAGGATCCGTCTCTCGATCCAAGATCTCCTGGAGCCTGCTGTTTATCTTCTCCCTATGGGCCAGAAGCTCATCCAGCTCGACCTCGCCCAATACGCTTCGCAACGTGGTTTGGGCCTTCTGGGAGGTGGCGAGATGATAGTTTTCCACCTGGATCACGGCCTTGTTGGGATCCATGACCCTGTAGTACACCACCGCATTGACCTTCACTGAGACGTTGTCCCGGGTAATCACATCCTGGGGAGGAACGTCGAGGGTGATCACCCTCAGGTCCACCTTCCGCTCCATCTTATCTATTATTGGCCAGAGGAATATGATCCCAGGCCCTTTCAATTTCCCTATGTATTTCCCCAGCCTGAAGATCACGGCCTGCTCGTATTCTTTCACTATCTTGATTGCAGAAGCGAGAAGCATCACACCTAGAACAACGAGAACTAAAAGGGTAAGCGACATTTTTCCCTCCTACGGTCTCTTGGTTTGGGGTGGCAAGGCACCCGTTTTCCCTTCATTGCGTCCTCTCTCCTTTTCTCTTCACCCTCAAAGTCAAGCCTTCCACTTGCGTGATTTCCACCTCCTCTCCCTCCTCTATGGGCTCATCGGCCACGGCATTCCATATCTCCCCGTGGACGAATACCTTTCCCTGGGGATCGAGCCTTCCCATGGCCTTTCCCACTTCTCCCACCATTCCCCTTGTTCCAGTTATGGGCTTCCTGACGTAGGCCTTGAAAGCCAGGGTAGCGACCACTGCGAAAAATCCGGATATGGCCAAGACTGTGGGGATCAGAACCTTCCATGCGAGCTTCTGGTAAGCTCCAGGAGCATCGAATAGCATTATGGAGCCCAGTGTGAGGGATACTATCCCAGCGATGGTGAGGAGCCCGTAGCTNCTCACCTTGAGCTCTGCCAAGAAGAACACTATCCCGAGGAGGATGAGCATCACCCCCGCGTAGTTTATGGGAAGGGTATGGAGGGCGTAGAATGCCAGGATAAGCGATATGCCACCTATGACCCCTGGAAAGATTGCTCCTGGGTGGGCAAGTTCGAAGTAAAGGCCAGCAAGCCCTATCATGAGGAGTATGTAGGCCACATTGGGATTGCTGAGGGCGTTTAGGATCCTGTGGCGCCATCCCATCTCCACGTGTTCCACGGGCCTGCCTTTCACATCCAGAACCACCGTCTTGGAATCCCTCAGAACACTCCCCCCATGGAGTTGAGAGAGAAGATCATCCAAGTCCTGGGCCACTAGATCTATGACATCTAGCCTCAAGGCCTCCTCAGCAGTTATGGAAACGCTCTTTCTCACCGCTTGCTCGGCCCATTGGACGTTTCTATTCCTCTTGGATGCAATGCTCTTTATGTATGCCACAGCATCGTTTTCCACTTTCTTGGCCATCTCGTCGGCCATGTCCTTCCCACCCACAGCCACGGGATGCGCAGCCCCGATATTGGTCCCTGGGGCCATGGCAGCGACATCTGCAGCCATTGTTATGAATACCCCAGCAGATGCGGCCCTGGCCCCCGAAGGGGCAACGTACACGACCACTGGCACCTGGCTATTGAATATGTTCTTCACTATCTCCCTCATGGCAGTGTCCAGGCCCCCAGGGGTATCGAGTTGTATGATCACCAGGGCTGCATCCTTCTTGGCCGCAGCTTTCAGATTCTCCTCTATGAACTCCGCGGTTATGGGGTTTATGACGCTCTCCACGTGGACGACCACCACAGGGCCCGAGGCCTTTTCCCCGAAGGTATCCAAGGGAGCTGCCATCACCCCTAGGAGGAGACCAACGACGACCCCTGCCAAAAGGGGCAGAGAGCTCCTGGCCCTCATCCTCTTCATGACTCCTCCGAAGGATTCGATCCCTGGCCTCGCTTTGGTACGGGTCTTCCGAGAAAGGTCAGGACCTTTTTCATGTCCTCCCAGACTTCCTTCTTCTTCTCCGGGTACCTCAGGAGGTACGAGGGATGGTACGTTGGCATCACTGCCACGCCCTCCCATTGGGTCATCTCTCCCCTTATGCGGGTTATGCTCTGTTGGGATCCCAAGAGAGCATTTGTGGCTACCGATCCCAAGGAGACTATGATCTTGGGAGATATGGCCCTCAGTTGCTCCATCAAGAAATGCTGACACGCTTCCACCTCCTGAGGCTTCGGGGTCCGATTGGCTGGGGGCCTGCACTTGAGCACGTTGGCTATGAAAACGTCTTCCCTCCTGAACCCCATGGCCTCTATGATTCTGTCGAGGAGCTTGCCCGCTGCTCCCACAAATGGCCTTCCCTGAAGATCCTCCTCCTCTCCAGGGGCCTCGCCCACGAATACCACCTCTGCATCCGGATTCCCCTCTCCCACAACCACTTTGTTCCTGAACTTGTGGAGACCGCAGGCCTTGCACTCCTGTGCTGAAGTGGCGACTCTTTGGAGGATTGTTCCCTTGTCTTCAGGACCCCTTTCCATTACCTTCAAGAGTTCATCGAGGACACAGCACAGGTCTCTGGGAAGCCTGTACTGCTGGATTCTGGCCATATCCACAAGCTTCCTCGATAAGTAACCCAGGAGTTCCCCCCATGGAAAGGACTCCCCTTTCCTCATCCCCTGGCGCATCTTCTCGATTCCACTATCTTGTCCACTATTGCCCATGCCACCTCGTCCTTGGACATGAGAGGAAGGTCCACCACAACTCCTCCCCTTCCAAGGAGAGTCACCTTGTTGGTATCTCTGCCGAACCCGGCGCCCGGATAAGTCACATCATTCGCCACTATCCAGTCCAGGTTCTTCCGCTCGAGCTTCTCCCGGGCATTGGATATGAGCTCATGGGTCTCGGCTGCGAACCCCACGAGGATCCTCTCGCCCTTTCTCGCTCCCACTTCCGAGAGAATATCCGGAGTTCTGCCCAGGGAGATGGACCAGATCTCGCTCTCTTTCTTTATCTTCTCCCTTTTTGCCTCCAAAGGGCAATAGTCTGCCACTGCCGCTGCCTTCACGACCACGGTGGCCTCCTCCAGGTGCTCCATCACAGCGTCCCTCATCTGACGGGCTGACTCCACTGTCAGAAATTTCACCCCTGGAGGGGGCTTGAGCGCGGTAGGGCCGCTTATGAGGGTGACAGAGGCACCCCTTCTCCTGGCGATCCTCGCCACTGAGAATCCCATCTTCCCAGAGGACCTATTGGAGATGAACCGCACAGGATCCAGGGCCTCCCAAGTGGGGCCAGCTGTCACAACCACCCTCTCTCCCACCATATCCTGGGGGCTCAGGGCGCATCTCGCCGTCTCCACTATGGTATCGAGCTCTGCCAGCCTTCCTTTTCCTTCCCATCCGCAGGCCAACTCTCCCTCCTCGGGTTCAACGACCCATACCCCCCTTTCTTTCAGGACATGGAGATTGGCCTGGGTTGCAGGATGGTTGTACATGTTCACATTCATCGCTGGACAAACAACAATGGGACATTTGGTGGCAAGGAGTGTGGTTGTGAGCATATCGTCCGCAATTCCATGGGCCAACTTGGCGATGAAGTTGGCCGTAGCTGGAGCAACTATCGCGACCTGTGCCAGGTCTGCCAAGGCTATGTGCTCAATCTGCCCTTCTTGGAGAGGGGAAAACATATCCGTTCTCACTGGATTGCCCGAGAGTGCCTGAAAGGTGAGGGGAGTTACGAACTCCGTAGCTGCCTTTGTCATCACTGTCCAGACTTGAGCGCCTTCCTTGACCATGAGGCGCAAGAGTTCTGCCGCCTTGTACGCAGCTATTCCACCCGTCACACCCAGTATCACCCTCTTCCCCTTGAGATCCACGAACGGAGTCACCTGACACCTCTCTCTCAGCGCTTCAGAGGAAGGACGTGTATCTCCACCTCTGTGGTCAGGGGTTTCTCCCAAACAAGGATCTGGCAGACCCTATCGGGCTTATTGAAATTGAGGAGGATCCTATTGAACCTCACGCTGCTCACGAGGGACCACCCGTCTTTCTGCATGGATTTTCTGAAGAAATCTACCAGGGACTCCACCTCCACCCTTCCAGAGAAAAGAAGCACCCCTGCCTTTGCCCCTCCAGTCTCGTAGACCACCGATCCTTTGGTGTCCAGGGTGAGTTCCGGTGGGACCAAGACGTCCGGAAAATCGTAATACCTAGGAGCAGGAGGCGGGGGGGGCTCCCCTATCCCCAAGGCATGTTTCGTGGACTCGCAAGAAGCCAGGATTATCCCACAACTCGCAACCAGAAATACGGCCAGCATTTTAGGAAGACCCTTCGTCATCGCCCATCTCCTTTCCTCTGAGATATTGGAAACTACCTCTTCGAGGCCTCCAACCTTTTGTATCCTCAAGGCTCTAGGACGTCAAGGTATTGCCCCATGGGCCCCGCAGCCAAGGGCCGTGAAAAGGGGCTCTCGCCTGGCCCTGACTGTCCGCTCCTGGGCCAGGTATTCAGGAAACGGGAATTCCGAAGACGGCAAGTCTCGTCGCGCACAAAGGAACTTGGAGCCCGATGGGATTCGACGAAAAAGACCCAAGACAATACACCCCTTCCTCTCATAGCCATGCGGAGAAGGGAGGGAAATCTGGGCCCTATTGGATGGGGATCTCCTTTCNCTTGGGGAGGCCCTAGATCCTTCCTCCATGGGCTCTGGGCCCATCTCAGCCCGGCCGCTTCCCGGTCCTGAGAAAAGCCTTGTAATCGGATATTATCTTGGCATGATCGAAGGCCATCTCTTGGGGAATCTCTTCAAGGGGAAACACTCTGGATGTCTTGGCATCGTCACCCCCCATCGGAGTCCCCTTGGCTTTTGCTAGAAAGACAACTGTGATCGTGTGGTGTCTTGGGTCCCTCCAGGGATCGGAGTAAGCGTGAAACTGCTCCAGCTCCTCCACCTCCAATCCCGTCTCCTCCATCGCCTCCCTCTTGGCTGCCTGTTCCAGGGTCTCCCCATAGTCCACAAATCCACCCGGAAGGGCCCAACCCAGAGGAGGGTTCTTCCTCTCGACAAGCACTATCCCTCCCCTGCCTTCCTCGTCCACGCAGCGGATTATCAGATCCACTGTGGGAAAGGGGTTCCTGTATGAGAGGACCTTCCCGCCGCAGTGGGGACATAGGAGCTCACCTTTGGGCCTCGTCATCTCTTGTCCCCTGGGGAGTTATGGGACCTCTCCGGATCCCTGAGCCAGAAGTCGTTTGCATCCAAGGGATCATAGAACCTCTCCCTGCCGTGGATCTTCACCACTTGCACCCTTTTCATCTCAGACCATTCGTGGAAAAGCCTGTCCACCAGAAACAATAGCCCCACTACAGGGCCATGTCTTCGGGCTGCCTCGAGGGCGAATTGGGTGTCTGTGGGATACATGGGGCATCTGGCACCATCCACCTTGGATATGACGTCCCTCAGAAATCTCAGGGGAAGTTCCGAAGACCTCCTTTCCGGCTCTCCTCCCTGAGACCTCCTTTGAACCTCCTCTCTGGGTGCCACCATGGGATCACGTGCCCAAAGCGCAATGGGAAGGCAAAGGGTCCATAGGCAGATCGCCGTGGCCACGGACTCTCTGATTGCTCTTTTGGAGGAGATCATCTGGGTCTTCCCTCTTCTTGGACTTGCCCATCTCCAGGGGGTCTTATCCTCTGGGACCAGCTTTCCCTGAGGAGCTTGTTGTGTTTGTGGGCATTGGAGACCGCGCTGAATACGTTCCCGGAGTACCAAAGGAGCTCTCCCAAGGCCATTCCTGCAGCCAATGCTCGATTCCTTCTCTCTATGGCCTCCAATGTTCCAGCGAGAAACGCGCCATTTACCACGAAAACCAACCCCGCATCTTCCCACCTCCCCAAATATGCATGGCCGAGTCCGGGAAGCAAGGCGGCCAAGATTCCTGCAACATGGGGATCCCTCTCCTCTGCCGAGGCCCTTCGCAGTTCCCTCGAAATTTCACTCAGCTCACCTTCCCTTCCCATGGAGGAGAGGATCAAAGCCGCCTCGTCCCATTTGCCGTCTTCTAGGGCCATCCTGGCCCCCAATACTTGAAGGCGGCCCCTAGCCTCGGTATCTGGACAAAGGTTCAGTGCCTTATCCAGCTCGTCCTGAGCCTCTCGAATTTTTCCCTCGTTTTTCAAACATATTGCCAGAAGCTCCAGGAGACGACACTTGAACTCTCCAGGCATCCTCTCATCCTGAAGTGCCTCTCGAGCCTCTTTCGCCCCTTCTTGCCACCACCTCCCGGCAATATACGCTTCAACGATCCTTGTCTTGGCGAGGTGGCATTTGGGATCCTCGGGGAAGTAGAAGATGAATCTCTCGTACTCGGTTATTGCCCTGTAAGGCTGGCCCCTCGCCAGGAGATCCTCTGCGAGCTGCCATTGGTTTTCAGATGCTCTGTTCTGGGCCAAAGTTATGTGGGGATGAATTCCCTGGACAAAAAGGAGGAGAGCCACCCAGAGCCCAGGAAAAAGCGGCCTCTGGTCTCTTTGCGATCCCTTTTTTCCCCTCACTGACCCCCACCCTTTTTCAGAGCATTCAGCCTCGCCTGGATCATCTCCCTCTGGAGGGGTTGACCCACAACGGCAGAGAGGGCTTGGTACAGGGAGATGGCCTCCTGGATCTTGCCTTGGACCTCGTAACATTTGCCCAGTTCCCAGTCCGCCATTGTGCCGAATGCTCCACCTGCCTGACCTCTAAGCTCCCTCAGCAGTTCCACTGCCTTGTCGCACTCTCCTCTGGCCACATAGGCTTGGGCCAGGCCCTGGAGGGAGAGACCTTTGAGGGTCCCGTCATCCCCCTTGGGCACTGAGTCCACGGCCCCTCGAAACTCCTTTATGGCTTCGTCGTACCTCCCCAGGCTGTAATCTGCTCTTCCCCTGTATAGCCTGGCCATCCATGCAGCCCTCGTGCCTGGAAACTCTTTCACAGTGCCGGAGAACCTTTCAGCCGCCTGGTTCATGAGATCCCTGGATGTGGACTCCTCCGAGGCCTCCAAAGCCCGACTGTAAATCTTGTAAGCTTGGCTGAATAATTCCTGAGCCTGCGCCTCCCTCCGATTCTGGTATACTCCCCATCCCCAAATTGCGACTGCGACGACAACCACTATCAAACAAGCGGATGCCACAAGCCGGCTATTTCTCTTGAGCCATAGCATGGCTTTCATGGTTGTGCTTATGAACTCATCAGGCTCTTTGAGGAGCTTTTTCTTGTCGACTTTTCTTGGCGACATATGTCCCGTCTCCCATTGGATGGATTTACCGATTTTCGATGATACTTACCCCAGAAAGGGGGTGTCAAGGAAGCCTGAGGGGCATTTTGGCCGACAAACCCCTTGATGCAAAGAACTGAGTTCGCCCAAGCCCTCCTCGCCCACCCCCTCGCTCGGAATGAAATGGTACAAAAAAAGCGCCCTTACACGTTGGACCCACAGAGTGCGCCTCTCGGTGAGAACCACCCCTCGCGTTTCACCTGAGGCCTGTAGCGCGAGGCCATCTTACCTTGGACCGTCCCCCTGGAAGATCCTGGCCTTGCACGGCCGCAAGAGAACATCTGGCTTTTGCTGAGAAATGGCCCACGAGCCAGTTGGCCTCTCGCCTACCCCCGATGGGAGAATCAAATCCCTCGGCACGAGTGACCCGTCGCACAGAGATTGCACGGAAGCGCATCCATGCCGAGAAGATCCTCTCTCGCATGGTTTCTGGGCCCCACTCTCAGGGAATCTCCCTTTGGCCTTTAAAGGTGAGGAGGGTCGTTGATTCGGATCCGGGGAGGGTGTAGCATTGACACCTGCTTGAGGCCACATGGGACATGGTCATCAGGGGACGATGGAGAAGGCAAGGAGAATATCAGTCGCTGTTCTCATAGACCACAGACCCAACCATCCCGGCGAAGTGGGAGGATTGGCTGGAACCTGGGAGAGGGTAGCGGAAGTGGTCTCCTCCAAGGAAGAACTGGAGCTGACCCTTTTTTTCCTGGGGGATGAGCCGAGATGCGAGTCCCTGGGACCCAATGTCCGAAGAGTCCTCATGAGGCCAGCTGTGGGCACAGAGAGGATTCCATTTTTGAGGTCCGTCCCAACGCACACGGATCTATCCCCTTTCCATCCGATACTTTTCCCCAAGCTCAAAGGCTTCGATTTGATTCACACCACAGATGCTTTTCACGCCTTCGCCAAGACAGCATTGGTGGCATCGAGACTCTGGAATATCCCTCTGGTCAATTCGATCCAGACAGACATAATAGGATGGGCCCGAATATACACACCGAGGATACTATCCCTCATCCTCCCTCGGCAGGCTGTGGGAATATTGCTCGATAAATTCCGCTATCTGGACCGCCAAGAGCGCTCCATGGAGAGAAAACTTGGAAGGTATGCCAGGCACTGCGCAGCAGTTATGGTCTCTCACAGAAGAGAAGTGGAACGCCTGGCGAGAGTTGCTCCATCGGTGCCCGTGTACTTCATGAGAAGGGGAATGGATTTCACTAGATTCCATCCAGGAAGGAGAGATCGAGAAAAGCTATTGGCCAGATTCGGAATACCCAGGGAGAGATTCCTTCTCCTTTTCGTGGGGAGGCTGGATCCAGTGAAGGGAGTGATGGTGGCTGCGGAGGTGACCCGTGGCCTCCTTTATCGAAAGAGGGAGGTTCACCTTCTTGTCGTCGGAGATGGCTCCCAAAGGGAAGAGGTGGCCAGGTATTTGGGGGAGAGGGCGACCATCACGGGCAATCTACCCCATGATGAACTGGGATGGGTCTATGCCAGCGCCGATTTGCTCCTTTTTCCGTCGGAGGCGGAGGTTTGGCCAAATGTCGTGGCCGAGGCAAGGGCTTCGTCCTTGCCAGTTGTAGCATGTCGAAAAGGGGCGTACCACATGATGCTCGGTGGAGGCGAGGATGGCTTGCTTCTCCAAGGCAGGGACCCTAAAGAATGGATCGAGGCAGTGGATTCCTTGCTAGATGATCCCCGAGCCCTGAGAGAGATGGGGGAGAGGGCCAGGGAGGATGCCCTCAGTCGCTACCCCTCTTGGGAAGAGGTAATCGACAAAGACATCTTTCCCGTCTGGAAAGGGGCCATTGAAGGATCTCTGCCCGCGGCCTTTGTCCCAAGGGTCCAGAGTTGAAACTTGGAATCGGAACACACGGGAGGCCCGAGGGGCATGGGAAGGGTCAGCATCTCCAACGCCTTGGGGGTTGCTGCCAGAACAAAGGCCTTCTGGGAACGAACCATGTCGAGGAGCTCCTCTGGGGATATTATCCAGTCGGGAATCCGAGGGGCCTGGGCCACTATCTTTTCCCTTTCCTGGAACCTGACCATGAGGATCCTCCTTCCAGAGTAAAAGTTCCACCCACCCGTCCCCTCGAACTGAACATCAGATGGATCTGCGACCACAATGGGCACCGATGGATGGACATTCTGGGAGATCCATACCCCCAGGTCCCTTCTGCTCTCGAGTGGAGCCATCGCCTCCTGTACCAGACAAAGCATCCATCCTCCTGGAAGCATGACAGCAGCCATGAGGGCTGAAGATCCAAGGAGTCTCCCTTTAGCCAGAAAATAGGAAGCCCCAGCCAATATCACGCCAACTAACGCCATGCTGAGCCTCATCCTCGCAACCACCTCTTCCCGGCCCAAAAGCGGGTGAATGTGTTCTATCTCGGCAGGGAGGAGGAATGCTGAGGCAANAGAGGCCAAGGACAAAGCTGCCATGAGTAGGGAGGCCGGAATTTTCCACCCATGGCTTCCTGGTCTTGCAATCCCAGAGGCNGTGAGGGCTATCACTGCAGGAAGGGCTGGGACAAGGTACGTATAATTCCTCCCCCTGGAGATCATGACCGAGACCATGACAACTGCGAAGAAGATCCAAAGAAGGGCCTTGGCCTCTCTCCTCACAGATGAAGAGACGGACCAAGGAAGGAGAAATGCAAGGGGGCCCAAGAAACCCAAAAAGGCTAGGAGGAGCTCTCCTCTTGGAATGGCCACGAAAGGACCACTTCCTTCCAAGGATGCCACTCTCGAAACTTGTTGTCCCAAGAAATGGTGTCGGAGGAAACCTGGTTCCCTCAGCTCGGCCATGAGAAACCATGGGGCAGTTATGGCCAGAAAGACCAGAATGGACCAGCCCCACGGGATTTCCCTCATCTTCTCTCTTTTTTCCATCACGAGATAGATGAGGAAAGCCCCCACGGGATAGATGAGGCCAGTCAATCCCTTGCTCATTACCGAAAGCCCCGAGAAGGCGAACCCCAGAGGGTACATCACCTTTGGCCCCCCCGTAACTCCCCTTATGAATGCCACNAGAGAAGCCGACATGAAGAAACTCGATGGCACGTCGCTCGAGAGCATCCGGCCCATGTATTGGACCCCGGGACTGCCCAACAGTAGGCACGCTCCTAGAATTCCGTATCTCGCTCCAGCCATACGAGAGACCAAGAGGCCGACACATATGGCCATGGCCAAGGTCCCCATGAGGGACGGAATTCTGGCAGAAATCTCTTCCTTTCCAAGGAGCTTGAAACACAGGGCGACCATCCAAGGGACCATCGGTGGTTTGTTCAGGTAAGGCGTTCCGTTGAGATGGGGGATCAGCCAATCTCCACCTTGGATCATCTCCCATCCCAGTTGGGCGAACCTGCTCTCCCTATAGTCTCGCAAAGGCAGGTCCTGCGCCCCCATGACCAGGGAGAGACAGAGGAGAAGAGCCATCCCCCAAAGGAGGACCCATTCAGCAGACGGCTCCCTTTTGTCCCATCTCATATGACCAGCCTATTTGCCCATACACCATGGAGGTTGCATTCGGCCTTCACGGTCACCTGCATCTTGGGCTTCTTGCGCACCCCTAACTGCCACCGAGGAAGGAGATCGGCTGGCTGCAACACAAGATCGCAATTTTTCACATCATCTATCCACACTTCCACCCTCTTCAGGAAGTGAGCGGTATCCATGGGGTGAGCTTTCTGGCCGACTCTTATCAGTAATTGGAAGGATTCTTCCTTGCCTTCANNAGAGGTGACTTCCAGCAGGGGCACATGCTCCACCTCGAGTCCCTGGAGCTTGGATAGATCTTTGGGCCAGTGAACCTCTGGCTCTCTCTGCTGGGACTCCCCCTTGGGTTCTTCCCGGGTCTGTTCCTTTTTCTGGACTGGCTTTTTGGGACTCCTTTGGGCCCCCCAGCCTCTCGAAGCCCCCCAAGGGAGGACGGAGAGGAAGGCCAAAGCCCAATTCACGCATATCCAGAACCATGCTCTCCTTTGCATCTCTCTGCTCCCTCTGAAAACCAGTTCCCCTCCCTTACTCCCTCACGCCTCCCCGAACCTCCTTTCGAGCTCGAGGAGGCTTTTCTTCATAGCTATCCCGCTCGAAAACCCTCCAAGCCCTCCATCGCCTCTTACGAGCCTATGGCAAGGGACCACTATGGGAACTAAATTCCTTGAAGCAGCCCCTCCCACTGCCCTCGCAGCTTTGGGCATTCCCAAGCTTGCAGCTACCTCCCCATAGCTTTTGGTCTTCCCGTACGGGATCTCGATGAGGGAACGCCACACCGAGATCTCAAACTGAGTTCCCCAGAGATCCAGCTCCGTCTCGAAGGATCTCCTCTTGCCTTGGAAGTATTGGGAAAGTTGATGGACCGCATCTGTGTTCCCTTGGGGGTCTTCTCGGAACACGCACTCCTTTCTGGAAGAGAGCTTCTTTTTCAGCATCTCCACATCCTCTCCCAGATGTATCCCGCAAAGGCCCTTCTCAGTTGAGGCCATCCAAATGACCCCGAAAGGCCCTCTGGTCTTGGTGAGGGATACCCTGGTTGGCCCCGGACATCTGGAAAAGGCATCCTTTTTCATCCATTTCCTCCCTCAGACGATACCTAGGCCCCTCGAAAGACCCTCTTTTTCCTCGAATACTTCCCTTTGGAGGTCCCCTGGAGTCCGGGTGTCATGAATCTTAATTCCCTCCTCGGCAAATATCAACGCCCTCCAGGGACAAAAAAGGGAAGCTCCCGCGCAATGATGGTCCTCAATTGCGCCTCCTGCCCCCAGAAAAAATGATCCGCCCCCTCTATGTAATGGATCTTCTTTGGCCCTTCCAAGGCCCCGAAGAACTCGTCCAGCTTCTCTGGGGGACAGAGATGATCCAAGGCCCCGGCGATTATCATGGCCTTTCCTCTCACATTCCTCGCAAAGGAGAAATCCCAAATGGCCAGAGGAGGCGCTATGGCGATCCACCCCAGAAACTCCTCTCCCCTCTTCTCCGCTGCCTTGAGCGCTGCCCAGGCACCGAAGGAGTATCCGGCAAGAATGATCCCCTCCGACCTGCATCCTTCTACCCTCAGGAGAAGATCAAGAGCGGAACTCACGTCTTCTGGTCCGGTTTCCTCTTCGCCCCCTGTGGCCTGGTGGGCCTTTCTGAAGTTGAACCTCAAGGTGGAGATCCCTTTTTCCCAGAATGCTTCGCAGCAGGCCATCACCACATTGTTTTCCATGTCCCCGCCGTAAGCGGGATGGGGGTGGCATACGAGGGCCCAGAGGTCCCCAATTTTTGCGAGCTTCCCGTCCAAGACAACTCCTCTCGCCTCTATTATGAGGCCCCTTTCCCTCATCTCCCCTCTCAAATCTCGTACTCTTCCAAGGCTTGAGCGCCCCTCTTCATGGGATACCAGAAAGCCAAGATCATCAACAAAAAGACCGCAGCCAGACACAAACCAGCGAGAAGATAGGCCCATGGTCCGGGATCCTGTCCCGAGAATCTGGAATAAAAAAAGATGTAGACTGGAAGCCCCTCCAGCACCACCATGGCCCCCATGAATCCGACAGCTAGGATCATGTACAGGAGTCCACCCATTCCCGAAGAGATGTTGGCCACATTTTCCACCTTGAACCTGGGATACATGGCCCCCATTCCCACCCCCAATCCCGTGAGCCCAAAACTTGCCAGGAAGATGGTGCAACTCGACAGGACCATCATGAACGGCGAGACCTTGAGAAGGGCATTGGAAATTACCACGAGCAACTCCGATAGCACCACTAGAGGTACGACACTTGCCCAGAACTTGGCCCAAAGGAAGCTCTTGAGATCCAATGGAGATGATTTGACCAACCAAAAAGCGCCCCTTTCCAGGCTCACCGCCGGGAACACGAACCTCACGGCCACAGCTGCCACAACAAATCCCGCCAACCCCAGGTTCAGGAAGGCCATAAGGTTCTTGAGATACCACGAATCTATCGGGGCCTTCTCCAATGGCANGGCGGCAAAATTGTAAAGATACACTATGACTAGNGCCCCGAGGAGGAGAAGTTGTGACCACTGAGAGGCGTCCCTGAAGAAGCTCACAGCATCCTTGACCACAAATGGCCTCATGTTTTGGGGAAAGATCCCACTTGCCTTTTCCACCAAGGTCTCTATGAATCTCCACGGCCTTCCCCTCGCTCCCTTGCCCTCTTGAGCCTTGGACCACCCGCTGGCGTAAACGGCTTGTGCCCACCATGTTCCCATGACAACGAAGGCAGATGCCGTTGACCAGAGCATAGCCAGGAAGAAAACCTCTTCCCCTGGCCTCCTGAAAAGGGATGGTGCCACTACCTGCACCATCCAATTGCTTGGGAGAAGAGGATGTCTTGGGGCATTGAGGGATACGAGGTAACCTAGCACCCCACTGAATGTTTCCGGATCCNCAAGCCTCTCTGGCTGGAGGAATCTGAGAAGAAGATACATCCCCACACCGCAGGTTATGGCGAANGCCATCATGGCATCCCTAGCCCTCTTGGCTCGAAACACCCTGGCAAGGGTCATGACCAATGCCACACCAACGCACCCTGGTATCACGAGGAAAGGGATTATCCCCAATACGAGAAGCCCGTAATATTCCCAGGGGGCCTCNTACACGACNCCGTAGACCAGGAAAACGGGTGTGCCGAAGAAAAGTACCATCCAGGAACTCGCAACCAGTGTCTCGGAGAGCTTGGCCCTGTAAAGGCTCCCTATGGGAACAGGAAGGGAAAAGAGGAGTTCCAGGTCCTGGGAGAGATAGAAGGCAGAAAAACCGCTCACAACATTGCTGAAGATCAGAAGGCCCAAAAAGGTGAGGAAGACCATATCCAGGAGTCTCCAGGCCAAAAGATCGCCAAAGGATTCTATGCCCCTGAAATATGTGAGGACCCTCCAGAGCCCCCAGAAGGTCCCAGCCCATAGGAGAGCGCCCAAGCCCAGGAAGATCACNAGCCTCAGGCGCTTGTCCTTGGTCTCCAGCCTGCGCCACCCAGAGACAACTATTGGGGAGAATACAAGCCAGCTGAGAAGGGAGTTCTTCACAGGCAACCCTCTTCCTCTCCGGCCGTGAGCCTGAGAAATACCTCCTCGAGGTCAGCTCCGAATTGACCAGTCATGGCTGCTAGCTCCTCGGCTGTCCCCTGAGCAACTATCCTGCCCCTGTCCAGTATAGCTACCCTGTGGCACATCTCNTGGGCCACTTCCAAGNTGTGGGTGGACATGAATATGGATACCCCTTTCTGGGCCTCCTTCCTGAAGATCTCCTTCACCAATCTCGCTCCCTTGGGATCCAGTCCCACCATTGGCTCATCCACTATGAGCACTTTGGGCCTGTGAAGAAGGGCTGCACACATGACTAGCCTCTGCTTCATGCCGTGGGAAAAGTTCTCTATGAGCTTGTCTGCCCAGCTATCCAGGCCGAAGGTATGGAGGAGCCCTTCCATCTGTGCTTCCAGGTCCGAGGCCCCCATGCCCCTTATGGTGCCCACAAACTTGAGGAATTCCCTCGCGGTGAGCTTCTCGTACAGAAAGGGCCTGTCGGGAACGAGTCCTATTTGGGCCTTAGCCTTTGTCGGCTCCTTGCAGATATCGTATCCAGCTATCCTCGCCTTGCCCGATGTCGGTTTCATGAGCCCGGCCATGATCTTTATGGTGGTCGTCTTACCAGCACCATTGGGCCCCAGGAATCCGAATATCTCCCCCTCTCTCACACGGAGATTGATATCCTTGAGGGCTTGAAAGGCACCATAATTCTTGCTCAGGTCCACCAACTCGATCATCTCTGAAAGAGAATCTCCGCCTTGAGTCTCCCAATGACTCCCACGAGCCTGGCCTGCCCCTGAAGCTCTCCTTCCACAAGCTTTATGTGGGTGGCATCAGCTGGGAACTGTCCCAGGGTGGCATCCAAGGAGAACCATTTTCCCAGGAAGACCTCGTTCCATGCATGGTAATAGAAATGACCCGAATCGTAGAGGAGCCCTGCGCAGATCTTGGTGGGAATGCCGGCAGCCCTCGCCAAAGCGGCGAAAAGCACAGCGTGCTCGTTGCAGTCCCCCTGGGCCGTAGAGAGGACCTCCACTGCGCTGGGCACACCCATGGTGGGGACCTTCTCCACGTTCTCGTACACCCACTCCATGATCAGTCTCACAGCCCTGAGGGCACTTCTCTCGCCTTTTAGGATCTCGACCGTTTTCCTTCTTATGGCTTCATCGTCGCTTTGGACAAGCAGACTCGGTGAGAGATACTCCGAAGGGATCAGGCCTCCTTTGTGAGGGAGCTCGTAATCTTCGGCCCCCTCCATTTTCTCCTTGGTCACCTCCACAACCGATCCCCATCTTTTCTGCCTCCCCTCCTCCAACGAGAACTTGGACAGATCAGCCCCGGTGAAGATGACCTTGAGATAACTGACTTCTCTCGGGTTGGCTATCTCCCCTTTCACTGGGACCGCCATTGTCCTGAAGAGGTCGACTCCTTTCCCCACGGGCCAGCCTTGTAGCTGCGCTTGCTGCTCGCTCTCTCTGACCATTCTGAGTCCACCCAAACCTTCCTCCTCCAACACCTCCCCTTCGGGACTGACCCACGCCTTCAGGCTCAACGAGCCCCAGGTATAGGTCACGGGAAAGGCCTGGACGGTCTTCCCTCCTATCTCCCTTTCCTCCTTTGCTCCAACCACCATTTCCAACTGCTCGTATGTGAAGGTGAGGGGATCCAGCATGGGCACACTGAACCTCTTTCCCGTTTCCAGGGCCCCTTCCAACAGCAATGCGTACCTCAAGGTCTGAGGGACCCAGGTCTTCTCCCTCCATGGAATCTCTAAGGTCCTCACCCTCCCTGCAGATACCATTTGAACCCGAAGAAATTTGCCTTCGACCCACCCTTTGGAGGAGAACCTTGTGGGCCCGCTCTCCAAGGTGAGCTCGAAGCTCTTGAGGAGAAAGGACCTGTCAGTGACGATGGAAGTTCGGGTCGTTATCTCTCTTGGAATTCCCAGGAGGGATAGCCTGAGGAGGGCTTTTTCCTCAAGGATGAATCCGCCCTCCCAAGAGCGCACCTGGCTGGTGGAAAACCCGATCTTCTGACCCTGAGCATAAATGCCCATCCAGTCAACCCTGTCCTCTATCTCCTTTCCTATGGCCTCGAGGTGAGAGGGCGAAAACACCACAGGACGATACTCTCTCCAGATGAGGGCCCCAACCATAGCGCCCCACCAGATGATGATTGCGAGAGAGACAAGTCTTCCCATGAGAGGAACCTTTGGAGTTATTCACGGGGTGAGCTAGAGGAACTCGAGCGCCCCGATACCATTCGGCCCACCCTATTTGCCAGAAAACGATCTCATGATCTCCAGGGCATTTTGCCAGACCCTTTCCACTTCCCCATCCCCCATTCCCGAGGCCTTGAGGATCCTAGCCCTTTCCACGGGCTCCAGGATATCTCCCGGTGAATGGGTGTCGGTGTTGATGAGGAGTCTTGCTCCAGCTTCCATAGCTCTCCTCAATACCCATCCATTGCTGAGGCTATGCCCCCGACGGGTCGTTATTTCCAGGAAAACGCCGTTTCTGGCTGCGAGCTCGGCATCTCTGGGGTCTATCAACCCAGGATGCGCTATCAGGTCGGCCCCTGCCTCTATGCCAGCGCGATTGGTTCCCTTGGCTACTGGCTCCACCAAGGTCTCTCCGTGCACCACCACCCATTTAGCGCCCATTCCCCTCGCCCTCTCCACCATCCTCTCCAGTCTCGTTGGCGGCACATGGGTCAACTCAACACCTGGTATTACCTGGATTCCCCATTCTTCTCCCACTTCTTCCATGAACCTTCCGAGCCTCCCCAGCACGAGCTCAAGATTGGAGCCGTCTACATGGTCGGTTATGGCTATGCACCGGCAGCCCTTTTTCTTGACCCTCTGGANCAGCTCGGATGGAAGTAGCTCCCCGTCGCTCAGGAGGGTGTGAGTGTGAAAGTCAGCGAACCATCCCGGATCTTTGGGTTCCATTTCTCTCAATCCTCCACCCTTTCCCCCCAAAGGGAGTGTCTCAAACTCTTCTCTATCCTCACTTTGACCATTCTTCCCACGAGTTGCCCAGCGTCTCCCTTCAGGTGAACTATTCTATTGGTTCTGGTCCTTCCAGTGACCTGCCCCTCCCCCCTGGGGGATGGGCCTTCAACCAAGATCTCTTCCACCTTCCCGATGCAATTCTCCAGGATTTCCCAACTAATACGATCCTGTAGGGCTTGAGCCCTCGCAAGCCTTTCGGCCTTCACCTCTTGGGGGACATCGTCTCTCATTCCATAAGCAGACGTGAAGGGCCTTGGAGAATACTTGAAGGAATACATGCCATCGAATCTCACTCGCCTCAGTAAGTCGAGGGTGAGTTCGAAGTCCTCCTCCGTCTCGCCTGGAAATCCCACAATGAGATCAGTTGTGAGGGCAACCCCTGGGACCATCTTTCTCAGAGCCTCCACCTTTTCCAAGTACTCTTCCCTCGTATAGCCCCGGTTCATGGCTTGGAGAACCCTGTTGGAGCCCGATTGGACTGGAAGGTGCAGGTGCTCGCATACTTTTCTCAGTTCAGCCATCGCCTCCATGAGTTCCACGGAGAGGTCCTTGGGATGGGATGTGGTGAATCTTATCCTCTCTATGCCCTCCACTTCTTCCAACAGCTCGAGAAGGCGAGGAAATGTCAAGGGCTTGGGGAGATTTCTGCCGTATGAGTTCACGTTTTGACCCAGCAGAGTTATCTCCTTTATGCCCGCCTGGGCCAGTTGTCTGACTTCCTGGAGGATCTCCTCCGGTGGCCTGCTACGCTCAGGGCCTCTCACATGGGGCACTATACAATAGGAACACCTGTTGTCGCACCCCTGCATGATCGTGACATAGGCCTTCACCTGCCCCGGGGCTGGGGTGGGAAAACGGTGCAGTGATGGGACATCATCGACCATGCTCACATCGAGGCTCCTTATCCCTGCCCTCGCTGCTCTGACCATCTCTCCCACCCTGTGTATCTGATGGGTCCCGAAGACGAAATCCAGATGGGGAGCCTCCTTGAGAAGCTTCTCCCCAACTTGTTGGGCCACACAACCCCCTACCCCTATGAGGAGACTGGGTTTCTTCCTCTTAAGGGGAAGGAGTCGGCCTAGAGCGCTGTAAACCTTCCTCTCGGGCTTCTCCCTCACACTGCAGGTGTTGAGAATTATGCAATCCGCTTTCTCAGGATCCTCGGTGAGCTCGTAACCCTCTTCCTCCAATATAGAGGCTATCTTCTGGGAGTCGTGCTCGTTCATTTGGCATCCAAAGGACTTTATGAANAGATACATCCTCTCTCCCCCAAAAAAGGAAGCTCCAGAGACTCATTTTAAGCTAAAGGTGCCTAGCTTCGAAACAGGGAACCCGAACCCCCCATCATTCACAGTGAAGGATGCGGGCCCCAAAAAATCTTTGGAAAAGGAGAGAGGATCCGAGACTTGGGCCTGCCGATTCTCGGGGCCGCGCCTTTCAGACGGATATGGGAGTGGTGTTTTCCTTCTCGAGAGAGGGCCTTGGTCCAAAGGGGCAAGCAGAGGGGCCCCGAAGGCGAAAGGGGAGAGCGATTGACATTGGGACCATTTAACAGATCCTCCCACGAGAATCCCTCAGGCCTTGAATCTTATCTTTTCCAGGATCTCCTTGGAAAAGCCTTGGAAGATGGAGAAGTGGCCTTCACCTGGAAGGAGGAAGAGCTCCGAGTTCGGAAGCCTCCTTCTCAGTGATAGAGCCATCTGCCACGGAACCAGGCGATCCTCTTTCCCGTGCCAGATAAAGACCTTGCTCTGGAGTTGGGAGAGGAAAGTGCCCCATTGGGAGCTATAGAGGGCAACATCCCTTTCCATTCCCTTGCCACCTTGGACAAGGGCTTCCCGAAAGGAAGCGGAAAGGACAGAGGAAAGAGGGGACCGTAAGAGTAAAGCCCTGTCTTTCGGTGCGCTTCTCAGGGCAATTGCGAGTATAACCAGTTTCGGCACACGCCTTCCGAAAGCCGCAAACAGTCGGATGAGGAATCGCCCCAATAAAGGGACTTGGCGAAAAATCCAGAGCCCTATCCTGTTTAGGGGATCCAAGATCCGACCTTCCTCGCCTCCAGGGGGTGCGATGGACCCCACAAGGCCCACAGACCGCACCCTTCTCCCCAAAACCCATGCCGAACCCAGGGCATATGGCCCCCCTCCAGATACACCCACCAGTGATAACTGCTCTAAACCTAGCAGCTGGACCATTTCCTCCACATCGCTGGCGAATGAAAAAAGGTCGCTATCTGGATTGGCTGAGGAAAGGCCATAACCCGGCCTGTCAGGGGCAATGAGCAAGATCTTCATCTCTCTCGCCAGTTCCTCACCCCACATGGCCTCGACTCTACTGCCAGGAAAGCCATGGAAATAAATGACAGGGTGACCTTGGGGGGAGCCGTATCGAGAAATTCCCATTTTTCTGCCANNGGAGAGAGTGAGAATCTCGCCATTGGAAGGGGAAGACCGAAGTACCATCTGTGTGGCCCACGGGCAATATTTGGGTTCTCTGTTCGAGATTTTACCTGATCCTTCTCTCAACTCCCAATTTTTCGAACTCATGGCAAGAAAGAAGATACCCCCCAACTATTGCCAAAGCCCTCGACCAAGAGGGATGCTCGGGTCCGATAGAGTGGGATCTCAGGGAAAGTAACCCCTCCCCGGGCCTCAATTGGGACTTCAAAGAGGTTCTGTCTTTCCTGTATGA